>Ga0256407_10008389_pt1 | contig 15199 bp, 15 predicted proteins | sample RumenRJG_04DNA_FD_193489 | JGI IMG/M metagenome (GOLD analysis project Ga0256407, IMG submission 193489) | Bovine rumen microbial communities from Lethbridge, Alberta, Canada - RJG_04 | ecosystem: Host-associated > Mammals > Digestive system > Stomach > Rumen | place: Canada: Alberta...
GCTCTCTCATTACCCGCTTAAAATCTTTGACAAATGGAATCAACGGACTTATTTTCACAACTAATGAGCTTGAAAGCAAAGATTTATTTGATGAGAATGTTATCGTTGATTTGAGTCGAGTTGGTTCTACAGAAACAAAATCGCTCATTATGGGCTTGTTAGTTTTGAAGTTACAGGAATATCGCATGACAAGCGGTGTAATGAACGCTCCGCTTCAACATGTTACAGTTCTTGAAGAAGCCCACAACTTGCTCAAAAGAACCAGCACAGAGCAGTCACAGGAGAGCGGAAATCTGCTTGGAAAATCTGTAGAAATGCTTACAAACTCAATTGCCGAAATGCGTACGTATGGAGAAGGTTTCATAATCGCAGACCAGGCTCCAGCATTGCTTGATATGGCAGTTATTCGCAATACAAATACAAAAATTATTATGCGATTGCCGGACAAAGATGACCGCGAACTGGTTGGAAAGGCTGCAAACCTTAACGATGACCAAATCATTGAACTTGCAAAACTTCCGCGAGGTGTAGCAGCAGTTTATCAGAATGAATGGGTTGAAGCCGTATTGTGTAAGGTAAAGCATTTTGTAACGGATGAAAAGCCTTATTCTTATGCAAAAACGAATCCTGTATTGAGCAATATTTCCGATAAATCTCGAACACTGCGTATTGTAAGATTGTTATTAACTCTGCGTAATGAAAAAGAAATAGAAGAAATCAATTCATTCTTGAATCACTTTTATCTTCCAGCAGCTACATATGTTGGTATAAAAAAGTATATTGAAACTAAGCCTAAAAAGACTGACTTTGTAAAAATTGCACCTATTGTATCTTCTTTATTACCAGAGTTGAAAAAAAATATTTTTGATAGTCCTCTTGAGAATAAGACAATTAAGGATGTACGCCATAATTTGCAACTAGAGATTTCCAATTTGTGTCAAGACGAACAATTGCAGAGAAATATCTTACAATGCTTACTTATAGATTATGCTTATAATGACTTAAGTAATCCGCAGAAATTGGCTGAACTGAAGATGGATGAAGGGAAATAAAAATGGAATTTAATTTGGAGCAACTTGAAGAAAAACTTTCTGAATCGCAAAATACTCTTGACTTGCATAAACCAATTGATTTTTCAGAGTCTGGAATGGGAGACAGAGCTTTCAATCCTCATGAAGAACAGAATTTTTGGGATGATAGTGATTACCACGATAGCGATTCTGAAGATGAAGATAGTATAGATGCAGATATATGGGATAGTGATGTTTCTTACGAAGAAATGAGTGAAGAACAACAATGGAATAATGATAATCCTGATTATCCCTATGAAGATGCTAATAAGGATGACGAAATCAACGATACACACAATATTGAAGATTGGCGTGAGTATCGTGATGCCAAGCTAAACAGTAATAACCCAGATGATTTTATGAGTTATGGTGATTGGCAAGATGAAAAAGCAAAATGGGAAGAAGACCACCCAGATGGCCCATCATATAGTGATGCATTTCAGAATTACCAAAATACAGATCAAGAAGGTGATACAGAGCTGGCGAAATGGCGTGAGTATCGTGAAATGAAAGACAATAGTGATGACACTGATTCATTTCCAAGTTATGAGGACTGGACTAAGAATAAGGAAACATCAAACTCTGAACCAAAAGTCTCTTACGATATCCATACACGCAATGAAAGTTTGGAAGGAGATAGGCATCCAATAACAGGTGTACCGTTTGAAAAGAAAACTGTAAAAGATGCTGAGGGAAATGATGTTACAGGCGTATTTCCTGTTTTTGATTCTGAATTTGATGCACAGTTACCAGAAGATTTATATCAGGCATCTGATAAAGAACAGTTTGCCGAATGTAATAAGCAGTTAAAAGAATCAGTTGACAAAGACCCTGATTTAGCATCGAAATTTACCCCAGAGCAGCTTGAGCAAATTGAAAATGGTGATACTCCTGATGGATATACATGGCATCACAATGAAGAAACTGGTAAAATGCAGCTGGTAGACGCTGATGTTCATGCAAAAACTGGGCATACAGGTGGTAAAACCATTTGGGGTGGTGGAAACGATAATCGTTAATAAGAGGAGATACAATTATGAGTGATATTACATGGAAATATGTTAAAGAATTGAAAAATACTGCAGCAATTGATGAGTTTGAGAAAAAGCACGATTTTTCATATCCACAAGACCTGAAACAGATTCTTATAAAATACAATGGCGGTCGTCCATCATCAAAATATTATGACTTGCCAAATGAAAAAGACAAAGAATTCAAAACACTTTTGTCATTTAATGAGACGGATATCGAAACTGTGTATAAATACTATCCGTTAGACAGTTCAGATAAATCATTGATTCCTTTTGCCTCTGACCCTGCTGGAAATTTCTTTGTATTAAAAAACAACAAAGTTTATCTTTGGGAGCATGAATCTGACTGTTTAAGAGAAGTTTCTTCAACATTTACAGATTTATTGATGAAGTTGCATGATTAAATAGATTTAATGTTACGACATCATACATGTCTCCAAAAAGGGGATATATATGACGGATTGAAACTCTCTGACATATTTTTTGTCATTTGTATAATTCTCACGCAATAACTCTATCAATAGGAGATTTGCGTGTGATTCCACAAATTACCTAGAAAAATCTCCGTTTTTTTTATTTCTTATAAAGTCTCGAAAGTTTGCAATTATATCTGCTAGAACGTGCATATTTCCGAATAACAGACTGTATTAAAATTTTGCTGTATGAATACGAAAAACTCAAAATTATGTCAACTTGACTGGGTTGCAGTGTACGAAATATACAAGAAAAAGCAGATTGAAAATTGAGAACCTGTCTTTCTAAAGAACTTGAAATCCTACATACTCAATCAAGGTAAAGAGTTTATTCTCGGAAGAATCGACGAATTTAAAAAATAATTTGCCTCAGACATTTCATGTCATATCCTTCATGTTATAATCATCTCAAAAGGAGGTAATCATGGGTATGGACTGCAATATTACAAATCCAAATGACAAGATAATCAAAAATCTTACATTGGATTTCGCACGGAACTCTGCAAAAAAATCAGAAGATTTTTTCACCGTCGTGCGTGAAACAGATGACGGATATGTCGTTCGCATCACGAAAACAGACGAAAAGACTAGCGAAGAAAATGTGCGGAAGGAGTTCATTTCACGAGAAGCTTTTGAAGCTGGCATTAGTGCAGGCTATCTGACGAAGGTCGAAGAAAATAATGCTTAAAGCTAACGCTTGCCGTAATTCGCAGCTTATTATTTTGGAGGTAAATTATATGCAAAAACTGAGTATTTTCAAAAGGCTAAATAACACAATAAAATGCGTGATTATTACTCGAAAAAAACGAATCGATAATGTTGTAGCAAAAATCGATAAAATTGCGCAATCAAGATAAAATATAAGCGGCGTAAATCCTGCCGCAACACTAATCCTCGAACCAGTTTTCAATCTGCAGCTCGCTTACTTCCTGAATTGCGGTAAAGTGCCTTGTGTTCCGTGTAACAAGCACCATGTGGTTTGCGAGCGCGATTGCGGCTATCATGCTGTCTTCTTTTTGAGTCGGCTTCCCGATTTCTTTTAATTTTGACCTTAGTTCTGCCTGAATGTCGGCTGCCTTTTCTGTGAAAGTTTTTATCTTGAAAGTTTCACGAACATCATCTCTCAAAAACTTTTCAAGATATCGTTTATTGAGACCTTCGCTCATACTGTACATTCCATAAAGCAGTTCCTGCCATACAGGTGCACAGATTGCACAGTCAGAGTTATGCTCGGCAATTTTCTTTATCACATTAAAATCTGGATTACTCTTTACTATTTCGGAAACGATATTAGAATCCAGAAGGTAATGAGCTTCTTCTTCATTGTAATCTTGCATCAGTCAAAAACTCCATCCCATACATGGCTGCCATAATCGTCAGGGGTGTTGTCTCTGACATCAAAAATCCTGTCGATGTCCTCATCGGTTAGAAGTTCTGCGGTTTTTCTGCGGAATTCTGCGGCACGCTCTAGAATGTTGCCCTTTTTCCTGCCTGCGATAAGTCTGTTGTATTCATTGATTGAAAGAAGAACGCCAACGGTTTGATTCCTGCGGGAAATAAAAACAGGACCAGATTCTTCTGCCTGATGCATAAAAAGCGGAAGTTTGTTTTTTGCTTCATAAATTGGAACTGTATTCATGGCATTCTCCTTGACTAAAGCTTTCTGAGTAAATTATATGGTGGGATAGCTATGTAGTCAAGTTGAAATGGCTATGAAATTTTTAGCCGAGGACAAGGTTTGACTTGATAAATACAGTTTTGACTTTTAACTTTGCTAAAAATTGAATTTTATCTAAAAATATTATAACCTATTTGCAAGTTTTTTGTTTTAAAAATAGTTTCTCCGTGCCCTCTGTGGCTCTGTGAGAAATATTATTAAGGAAAATTACAAAAATGATTGAAGTTTCACATCTCTCTAAACGCTTCGGCGAGTTCAAGGCTGTCGATGATGTCAGCTTTTCTATTCCGACGGGGCAGATTGTAGGTCTTTTGGGCCCGAACGGTGCCGGAAAATCAACCACAATGCGAATGATTACCGGCTTTTTTAAGCCGACCAGCGGCACAGTCCTTATCGACGGAATCGACATCACGCAGAATCCTGTCGAAGCCAAGCAGAAAATCGGTTACATGCCGGAGTCTGCTCCTCTTTATGCTGATATGATTGTTGAGGAATATCTTCGCTATGTGGCTCTCATGCAGAATCAGAACGCAGACGAAAAAATCCCAAAATTGTGCGAGGAATGTGGGCTCAAAGAAGTCATGCACAAAAATATCTCGGAACTTTCACGCGGTTACAAGCAGAGAGTCGGCCTGGCTCATGCTCTCATGAACGACCCGGAAATCTTGATTCTGGACGAACCGACCAGCGGCCTTGACCCGAACCAGATCGAAGATGTCCGCTCTCTTATCCGCGAAATCGGAAAAACACGAACTGTAATCATTTCAACCCACATTTTGAGCGAAGTAGAGATGCTTTGCGGCCGAGTTATCATTATTTCAAAAGGCAAGGTTGTTGCCGACAGTCCTACAGCCGAGCTCCGCGAGCGATACGGACACGCAGAGACTGTCTACATTCAGCTTGACGGAGCCGGCGAAAATGAAGCGAAAGAATCAATTTCTTCTATAGATTCAGTAGATTCTTGCACAGTAACCGAAGGCGACAAGATTGAATCCGCTCCAAATGCAATTTCACTTCTTGTGAGCGCAAAAGACGGCAAAGAAATCCGCCCGGAACTCTTCCGCCTGTGCGCAGGCAAAAACTGGACAATCTACGAACTGGCCGTCCGAAAGAACAGCCTCGAAGACATCTTCCACGGTCTTACAGTTGAGAATTAGCCCCTCACAGAGTTTAGGAGTGCACAGAGAGATTAAGATACAGGATATAAAATTTTCTCTGTGAACTCTGTGCCCCTACGAGCCTAGCTCTTCGGGAGACTCGCTAAAATTGCTTTGCAATTTTTTAACGCTCCCTATCTGTGAGAATTTAAAATATGGAGTTTTTATGAAACAAAATTGTTCATCTATCGTAATATTCAAGCGCGAAATCAAAGCGTACTTTACAAGTCCTATTGCTTACATTGTTACGGGGCTTTTTTTGCTGGCTTCGGGATTTTTGTTCTTTAATACATTCTTCCTGAATAATCGTGCCGAGCTGAGGCAGTTCTTCGGTCTTTTGCCGATTGTACTTTCTTTCTTTATTCCGGCTCTCACCATGCGTCTTCTTGCCGAAGAAAAGCGAAGCGGTTCTTACGAGACTTTGCTCACTCTTCCTGTAACAGAAGTTGAGATTGTTCTTGGAAAATATTTTGCGGCTTTTGTTGCCGGCGCTACAATGCTTCTTCCGACCCTTTTTTATGCGATTACATGCTTTATCTTTGGAAAGCCTGACGCAGGCCCGATGATTGGCGGTTATCTTGGCGCGCTCTTTTTGATCGCTTCATTTTCTGCAATCGGTTTGTTCGCTTCAAGCCTTACCAAAAATCAGATTATCGCCTTTTTCATCGCATTCGCAATCTGCATCGTCATCACTCTGATTTCAAGTTTCTTGATTTTCATGCCTGCAAGCGTTGTTACATTCTTCAATTTCTTCTCTGCAGAATCACACTTTGAGTCAATTTCACGGGGAATCATCGACTTGCGCGACCTTGTTTATTTTATCTCGCTCACAGCCTTGTTCTTCGTTTTGACCGTTGAATCTCTTAAATCAACAGGGGAGGCTCGCTAATTTTATGAAAAAGTTCATCAATTACCTTAAAAGCCCGAAGAGCGACTTCTTTTTGTTCGTTCTTCTTTTGATTCTCGCTAATCTGGTCGTTTCCCGCTCTTATTTCCGAATCGACCTCACATCCCCAAAGTCTTACTCGCTTTCAAAAGGTAGTGAGCAGGTCGTAAAAACTCTGGAAGAGCCTCTTTCGGTCAAAGTTTTCTTCTCGGACAATTTGAACGCACCTTATTCAAGCGTTTATCAGTATATCAAAGATATTCTTGTCGAGTACAAGTCAGCTGCCAACGATAATTTTTCTTATGAATTCGTTGACTTGAAAAAGCCTGAGAATGAAAAACTTGCCCGCACTTACGGTCTGAACCAGATTCAAATTCAGGAACTCAAAAACAATGAAGTCGGAATGAAGCGGGTCTGGATGGGAATCGTCCTTCTTTATGCTGATCGAATCGAAACTCTGGATGCGCTCACTTCAACAGATGGCCTTGAATACAGAATCACCACCACAATTTCAAACATGGTTTCGACCACAAGCGCGCTTTCAGGTCTCAGCGGAGACGTAAAACTTACTTTGTATGCAAGCAAAAAACTTGCAGATTTCAAAATCATCGGTTTCAATGAGATGGAAGAAGAAATCCGCAAGGCTTTCAATGAGGTCAACAAAAAGAACAAGAACCGGATTACTTTTGCTTCGATTGACCCGAACCCGGCTGAAATCCCGGCTCTCGTTGAAAAATACGGAATCCAGAGCCTCAGCTGGAATGACCCGAACCTTGGTCAGGGAACGGGTGCCGTCGGTCTCGTGCTTGAATATGGCGAAAAGGCAAGTCTCTTCCCTGTAAAAATGACACACGACTTCTTTGGCCGAAACATGATTACAGGTCTCGATGATTTGACAGCTCAAATCGAAGAAAGCCTGAAGTCAATTGTCTCTAAATCACAGGAAATCGGTTACATCACAGGTCACGGCGAGCTTGAGCTGAACGAACAGTCTCAGTACGGCCAGCCGTCTCAGTCAGTTTTTGCAAATCTTCTTTCAGACCGCTACACTCTCAAAGAAATTAAACTTTCAGAAGAAGAAATTCCTCAGAAATATGCAAGTGTAATTATCAATGGCCCAAAATCTTCATTTACCGATGAAGAACTTTACAAAATCGACCAGTATGTTTTGAAGGGCGGAAATCTTCTGGTTTTCCTTGATCCGTTCGAAGAGCAGCAGGCTAATCCTTATTCTCAGCCAACTTATACACCAATCAACACAGGCCTTGAAAAGAATCTTGAAAAATTTGGCGTTTCAGTCGGAAAAAAATACGTTTATGACTTGAATTGTTTCAGCCAGAGTGACCGTCAGTACGGAAAAATGCAGTTCTACATTGCCCCGATGATGCAGAAAAACACTCTCGACCAGAAAAGCCCGATTACCAAAAACCTGGGTTACGTGATTTTCTTCCAGAATGCACCTATTGACATTTCTGCCGCAAAGGACAATTCAAACGCAAAGGTCACGGTTCTTGCAAAATCTTCAAAAGAATCATGGACAGTTGACTCGAACATCAGCCCGGATCCGCGCTTTATCTCTGTTCCGAGCGACAAATCAACAATGGCAAGCGAAAACCTTGCTGTCCTTGTCGAAGGCAAATTCTCTTCTGCTTTTGCTGGTAAACCTGCCGAAAAGCCAAAGAATGACAAAGAAGACGAGAAAAAATCGGATTCCGCAGCCAATGCAATCTCTTCAAACGAGCATTTGTCAAAATCTGTTCAGAATTCAAAAATCATCGTAATCGGAAGCTCAATTTTGGGAGGTGCACGCATTCCTTTGTTCAACAACGCTCAGCTTCTTGATGCGGAAGGAAAGCAGCCGGTCTCAATGTTCGTCCGAAACGCTGTCGATTATCTCAACGGCGAAGAAGACTTGTGTACAATGCGCACAAAAGGCTTGTCTTTGAACACTCTCACCGTAAAAAGTGCGGCCGCTTCAACTTTCGCAAAATACTTCAACGAAATCGGCCTGGTTGTAATTGTAGCTGTTTGTGGACTTCTTGTATTGCTCAAAATTAAAGCCAAAAAACGGGCAATCCGAGAGCGATACAATCCGAATGACGAGCGAATTGAAAAATAGTTCCTCACAGAGCTAAGGAGTGCACAGAGAGCGTTTTGCATGAGATATAAAATTTTCTCTGTGAACTCTGTGCCCTCCGTGAGGAATTTAATAGGAGTTTTTTATGAATATGAATAAACTGATGTTACGAAAGATAATTCTGGCTTCGGCTGTTGTCCTTCTTGCTTTGATTTATATCGTGCAGGTGATTGCTGGCAGCCGTTCCAGTGTAAAAGATTTTGTGATTGACAAGACTTTTGATACGATTGAGATTTCTTCTTCTGAAAACGGAAATGTGAATCTCAAACGATATGGTGATTTCTGGAAAGTAAATGATGAAGAGGCTGATTCTGCCAAGGCAAAGGCAATTTCAGACTCACTCATTTCAATCAAAACTTTGAGCGTGATTTCAAAATCATCAGGCGAAGATGCTCTCGAACGATACGGATTCACAGATTCGCAGAAAATCACTGTAAAGGTGAGCGACAACGGAAAAGAATACCTTAACCTTGAAATCGGAAAAGATGCGGCTAACGGTCAGCAGAATTACATCCGTGTAAACGGAAAGAGCGAGATCTATCTTGCTTCGGGCGCGCTCAGACAGAAATGTTCTATTAAGGCAGACGAGCTTAAAAAGCCAGCCGAGGCTCCAAAGGCAGAAGAAGCTCCTGCTGCTGACGCTCCTGCTCCAGAAGTAGCTCCAAGTATATAAAAAATATAATTTGTTATAGTCGATTAACAAAAAATTCGCTATATTTATTGGGATAGGAGATAAAAAGAATGGCAAAAAAATTAACGCCAATGACATTGCTTTGTGGTTATCTCGGTGCAGGTAAAACTACATTGCTTAATAAAGTCCTCAACAATCAGGAAGGCTACAAGGTAGCAGTTATCGTAAACGACATCGGTGAAGTCAATGTCGATGCAAAACTCATTGCTGATGGTGCAAAAATTACAGATACAAGCGACATCGTTCCTCTTACAAACGGCTGTATCTGCTGTACGCTCAAGAGCGCACTTGCCCAGAATATCGAAAATCTTATCAAAACTGGCAAATACGACTACATCATGATCGAGGCTTCTGGTGTTTGTGAGCCAATGCCAATCGCTCAGGAACTTGAAATGATTAAGAACGGCAAGCTTGACAATGTTGTAGGCGTTGTTGATGCAGCCCGACTTGTTGACGAATTTGCCGGTGGTGAAAAGCTTCTTGCCAAAGACAAAATCGGCGAGGAAGACATTGAGTCGCTTTTGGTTCAGCAGATTGAGTTCTGCTCAACCCTCGTTATCAACAAAAAAGACCTTGTTACGGAAGACCAGTTCAAGAAAGTCCGCAAAGTTATCGAAGTTTTGCACCCAGGCGTAAAAATCATCGAGACAAGCCACGGTGATGTCGCTGTCAGCGATATTCTTGCAACGGGCAGCTTTGATTTCGAAGGAGTTTATGCTAGTGCAGGCTGGTGCAAGCAGCTCGAAGAAGGCGAAGTTGACGACGATGATGATGATGAGCATGAGCACCATGACCATGATCATCCTGAGCACGGCGAAGAAGGCCATGTCTGCGATGAGCACTGTGAGCATCAAAACCACCATGACAACGAAAATGGTGGTCACGACCATGACGAAGATGAGCACGATCACCATCACCATCATCATCACGAGCACAAACATGACGGAGACAGCGGTGCCGACGAAGACGAATACGGAATCGGAACCTTCATTTACTACCGCCGAAAGCCCTTTGACCGCCAAAAACTTGACGAATATGCAAACAAATGGCCTCGCAACATCATCCGCTGCAAAGGCTTGCTCTGGTTCAGCGATGAAGAAGAAATGGCTTATGTCTTTGAGACAAGCGGCAGACAGATTCAGGCTGGATATTCAGGACAGTGGATTGCCTGCGCACCAAAAAAAGAGCAGGAAGAAATCCTTGCTTCTAACCCGCAGATTAAAAAAGAGTGGGATGAAGAGGTCGGCGACCGTATGGTAAAACTTTGTATCATCGGCCAGAACCTTGACAAAAAGCAGATTTCAGCAGAGCTGGACGCTTGCTTAGCATAAAAAAAGGGGATGTCTAATAAGTATATGTCATTGCCGTGCTCGACACGGCAATCTATTGCATTATAAGCAAATAGATTTTCGGGTCAAGCCCGAAAATGACAGTTTTTGAACTTTTTGGACACCCCCTGGTGAGTAAATAGAGAAAGTCCTGTTTGCCTTTAGGTGAACAGGACTTTCTTGTTATAAGAAAAAGGGCATGAATGTAATTTTGTTATGCGTTTTCACGGGCGAGCTTTGAAATCTCGTCTGCCATTTTATCCAGCGGAACTTGTTTTTGAACGCCACCAAGCTCGTATGCTACTTTTGGCATACCGTAGACGATTGCAGTGGCTTCGTCCTGGCCGAGAGTCCATGCACCCTGTTTGCGCATTTCGGCAAGCTCTACAGCACCATCTTTACCCATACCAGTCATGATTACGCCGAGAGCGTGGTTCTGGTAAACTTTTGCGACTGATTCAAAGAGAACGTCAGCAGATGGTCTGTGGCCGTTTCGCTGTGGCTCTTGTGAAAGCCGGAGCATTTTTTTGCCGAGATTTGTTTGCTCGACATAGATATGATAGTTGCCCGGAGCAATATAGATATTTCCGCTTTCGATTGGCTCATTATCCTCCGCCTCTTTTACGTTGAGAGCGCAGATTTTATTGAGTGAATTTGCGAATTCTTTTGTGAAGCCTGCTGGCATGTGCTGAACGACAAGAACAGGCTGCTTTAAGTGCGGATCAATCATCTTGAATACATCACGGAGCGCGTTCGGACCGCCAGTTGAAATACCAATTGCGATTACTTCGATTTTACTAGGCTTGCGAAGTGGTTCGATGACAGCTGGAGCTTTTGGCCCTGTTGATGAAAGGAATGAAGATGTCGGAGCTGACGGAGCGGCTGATTTGTTGGCAAGAAATTCCTGTGCTTTTTCTTTGCCCATCGCCGTTGCAAGCTTGCGCTCTACAAGACGATCTGAGCCAAGGTTTGAGAAGAAATCACTTGAACGAACTTGTTTGCCGTGTCGGCGTGCATAAGAACCGCCGTAAGAAGCGATAAGCTCAATTAGTCGGTCAGAAACAGAGCTGATATCGGCAGAAATAGAGCCGTTTGGTTTGGTAATGAAGTCTGCTGCACCAAGTTCGAGACATTCGATTGTTACAGCTGCTCCCTTTTCGGCAATGCTTGAAAGAATGATGACAGGAATATCAACTTTGTTCTGTTTGCGCCATTTAAGAAACTCAACGCCTGTCATTACAGGCATTTCAATGTCGAGGATGATAACATCCGGCTTGAAAAGTGAAAGCTTTTCTACAAGAAATTGGCCGTTCATCGCCTTGCCGGCGACAGACAATCCTTCTGTTTCATCAATAACACGAGAAATCAGATTGCGCATGAGAGCCGAGTCATCACAAATTGCAACTGAAATATCTTCCATAGTACTCCTCCCTTATAAAAAAACAGTCTGCAAAGAAAACAATGCAGACTTTAGAAATTGATTAAGACTGCTGTTTAAGAATGTTTTTGATACAGACAAGCCCAATCGGTCTTCAAAAATTCGAATTTTGTATCCATACCGAACAAGCTTTCTGAATGCCCGATGAATAGGTATGAATTAGGAGCCATTGAATTCCAGAAACGGTCGATTACGTTCTTTTGAGCGGGTTCGTCAAAATAGATAAGGACGTTTCGGCAGAATACGACATCAAGATTCCTTGCTCCAGAATCATTTCGAAGATTGTGATAGTCGAATTTGATAGTCTGCATAAGTTCAGGTTTTACCTGATAACCACGCTCATTTTTAGTGAAGAAGCGGTCAAGATATTTTTGCGGAATACCAGTAATTCGAGCTTCAGGATAAAAACCAGCCTGCCCAGTCATAAGACATTTGAGAGAAATGTCCGAAGCTGTAATCTGGAATTTGTATGGCGGAGGAAGCACATCTGCAAGAATCATTGCGATTGTGTATGGCTCCTCGCCCGTTGAACAGCCGGCACTCCAAATCTTAATGGTGGTATCGCCTGTCTTTTTCTTGTTTTCGATTACATGCGGGATTACATAATTTACAAGCGCGTCAAAGTGTGGCTGGTTTCGGAAGAAACGTGTAAGGTTCGTTGTAACAGAGTCGAGCATGATTTTCATCTCTTCTTTGTTTGACATAACGAGACGGTAATATTCTTCTATAGAATCCAGCTGCTTTTCTCGGAGCTTTTCCTTTAAGCGGCTGTCGAGAATTGAGCGGTTTGTAGCCGAAAATGTGATACCGCTTTCGTCATAGATGACTTTGCGGAACATATCAAATTCTGCATCAGTTAATAAATCTGCCATAGGGATTATTATACACCCTTGTTTTTGAATTGTAAATAAATTTAAATAAAGTTAAATTTTTTCCTCGTTGAACTAATTAAATATTATATGGTAAACTCTTATCTGATATATGAAAAAAATATGCTTGTTGTTAATAAATCTCATTTTCTTCTGTTTTTCTTGTTCTCTCAATTATCTGACCGGTGAAAACTCAGAGGATTCCATTCCAGAATTCTGTTTTAAGGATGCAAAATATACAAAATTCGAATCCAACAAAAAGAATGTATTTATGAAGGCTGAGCAGCTTGAACAGTACAAGAGCGATAATGCAGTTTTTGCAAAAAATGTCGAATTTGAAACTTTTGATTCAGATGGTAACAAGGAAACTGGAGGGGCTTGTCAGTTGATTGCTGCAAATACCAAAAGTGATATTTATACTTTATACGGCGATATTCAGCTTGAGCTTCCAAAACAAGACATGAAAATTGAAGCCGATACTCTTAACTTCAACAAGAAAACTGAACAAATCACCAGCGGAAAAAGCAGTGAAGTCCGTTTGATAAAAAAGGATGTTTCCATGTCTGGATATGGATTCAGTGCTAGTGGTGTTAGCAAATCTTTTTCTTTTGCTGATACGGTTTCGGGCACAATAAATACTGAGAGTGAAGAAACTTCTGAAAATCCAAAAGAACCTGCTGATGAGGAACAAAATGCGGAATAAACTTGTTTTTTTGTGCTTCTTATTTTTCTTTATTTTTGAATCAGTTTTTTCTGAAGAAATAAAATTTCAGGCAGATTCTATGACTGGAGTTTCTGGTAGCAAAACTGATGAGACAAAACTCATTGGAAATGCTTTCGTAAAAACTTCCAGTATGGAAATAAAAGCGGATTCAATCACTTTGAACGGAGATGATTTCCGGTACATAGTTGCAGAGGGTAGTGTCGAAGGCAAAAATACTGAGACAAAAATGGATTTTAGTTGTGGACGGCTGCGCTATGATCGTGAGACAAAGCTTGCTCGTCTTGAAGATTCCGTTCACATGCTTGATATTGAGAATGAAGTTAATATTGATGCTCAAATAATCGAGTATAATCAGAATAAAGAAATCGCAACTATGCAAATCGGCGTTACCATAAAACAAAAAGACAATACATGTAAGGCTGCGTTTGCAATTTATAGAAAGGCTTCGCAGATGCTTGAAATGAGCGGAAATCCGAAAATCGTGCAAGGCGAAGATACTTTCCGTGCGCAGGAGATTATTTTGAATTTGGATTCTCAGGAAATCACTCTTTCTGGGCGTGTAAGCGGAACTGTTACGGACTCAAAGAAGGAAGAAAAGAAGGCCGAAACGGAAGAAGAGACCTCTGAGGAAGCAAAGACAGAAACTGAAGAAAAACCAGAGCTTCCTGCAATAACCGATATTCTTAACAAAGATGCTGCAGAAAAGGAAAAAGAGGCTGCGTCTGATTCTGATGGAGAAAAAAAGAATGAGTGATGAAGTGATTGAAAATGAAAAAACGCTTGAAAATCAAATAGAATCTGAAACCGAAATCGAAGATGAAAATGAAGACGAGCAGATTCCGCAGCCTGTTGACGGAAAGCCGTATCATACGCTCCGAGTAAGTTCTCTTTACAAGTCTTTTGGAAAAAAGCGTGTAGTTCAAGGTGTTGATTTTCAAATGCACACTGGCGAAGTTTTAGGCTTGCTTGGCCCAAATGGTGCAGGAAAGACAACAAGTTTCTATATGATAGTCGGGTTTTACAAACCTACTTCTGGAGAAATCTTTTTGGACAATAAGAGAATCACTCCGCTGCCAATGTTCAAGCGCGCTCAGCTTGGAATTTCTTATCTTCCGCAGGAGCCGAGCGTTTTCAAAAAACTTACGGTTGAAGAAAACATTTGGTCGATATTGGAAACTCGCCCAGATTTAACCAGGACCGAAAAAAAACAGAAGCTTGAAGAGCTTATAGAAGAATTTGCAATCGGGCGAATCCGAAAACAGCTTGCTTATACTCTTTCAGGTGGTGAACGACGGCGAACAGAAATTGCTCGTTCGCTTGCTATTGAGCCAAAATTCTTGCTTTTGGACGAACCCTTTGCTGGTATTGACCCGATTGCCGTTGCCGACATCAAGGGCATGATAAAATTGCTGGCCGACAGAGGAATCGGTGTTCTAATCACTGACCACAACGTACGCGACACTTTGGAAATCACCGATCGTGCAATTATCGTAAGTACTGGCCAAATCTTAATTCAAGGTACAAAGCAAGAAATCATCGACAGCCCAGAAGCCCGAGAAATCTATTTAGGCGAAAGCTTTCATATGTAAAAAAAGGGGCTGTCCAAAAAGAAATGGACAGCCCCGATTATTTTAAATTTACAAGTGAATTCGAATCTGCTAAAATTTAAATATGAGCAGAGGCGTAAGCGATAAAATCACATACAAACCATATAACC
>Ga0256407_10008391_pt1 | contig 15198 bp, 14 predicted proteins | sample RumenRJG_04DNA_FD_193489 | JGI IMG/M metagenome (GOLD analysis project Ga0256407, IMG submission 193489) | Bovine rumen microbial communities from Lethbridge, Alberta, Canada - RJG_04 | ecosystem: Host-associated > Mammals > Digestive system > Stomach > Rumen | place: Canada: Alberta...
GTATTACCTTTAATTCTTTTATGATATATGAAATTCTAGTGGTTAATACCTTTGTTTTTCCACTACCCGCACCGGCCATTACCATAACTGGTCCTTCCGTTGTTGTAACTGCAAGCCTTTGGGCTGGATTAAGATTCGTTAGTAAATCCATAAATTACTCCTGCTTTTCTAAAAATTCCTCATATGTTGTTACTCTATCGATAAAGCTTCCATCCTTATTGATAGAAATAATACGATTACAAACTGTTTCTAAAAGCTCTGCATCATGACTTGAGAATAAAATATTACCCTTATAATTTAGCATGCCCTCGTTGAGTGCTGTAATCGATTCTAGGTCTAGGTGGTTTGTTGGATCCTCTAATACTAATACATTAGGGCATTCAAGCATTAGCTTTGCCATCATGCATCTTACCTTTTCTCCACCAGATAAAACATTACATTTCTTTAATGCTTCATCTCCACTAAATAGCATTCTACCAAGCCAACCTCTAATAAAGGATTCCGTTTGATCCTCCTTAGAATATTGTCTAAGCCAATCAATCATATTTAAATCCTTATCAAAATATTCCTTGTTATCCTGTGGTAGATATCCAACATTTGTTGTAATACCCCATTTAAATTTTCCTGTGTAATCTGTATCCTTGCCAGCTAAAATATTAAATAGAGTTTGAATTTGATGTGTATTTTCAGCTAAAATACCTATTTTATCATTCTTATTTACCGTGAAGGTTAAATCCTTAAATACACCAGGCTTAGTAAGCTTTTCTACAATTAGAATATCATTACCAACCTCTCTATTTTGCTTAAATCCAATATATGGATATCTTCTTGAGGATGGTTCAATATCATCAAGTGTAATCTTTTCTAATAGCTTCTTTCTTGATGTTGCCTGACGGCTTTTGGATTTATTCGCACTAAATCTTGCGATGAATTCCTGTAGCTCCTTAGCCTTTTGTTCATTCTTTTTATTTAAATCCTTAGCCTGCTGCAAAGCGAGCTGGCTTGATTCATACCAGAATTCATAATTACCTACATAAAGCTTGATTTTACCAAAATCAACATCACAAATATGTGTACATACATTATTTAAGAAATGACGGTCATGAGAAACAATTAATACGGTATTTTCAAAATTAAGTAAGAAATTCTCAAGCCATCTGGTAGACTTATAATCTAGGTTATTGGTAGGCTCATCTAAAAGTAGGATATCTGGGTTTCCGAATAATGCTTGAGCAAGCAATACCTTAATTTTAACCTTCGCATCTAATTCACCCATTAGCTTGTAGTAGCAATTCTGATCTACGCCTAAGCCTGCAAGTAGGGTTTCTGCATCACTTTCTGCCTCCCAACCACCAAGCTCTGCAAATTCACCCTCAAGCTCTGAGGCTCTAATACCATCCTCATCACTGAAGTCCTCCTTTGCGTATAGGGCATCCTTTTCCTTTTGGATTTCCATTAATCTTTTATGGCCTAATAATACGGTTTGAATTGCTGTTTCATCATTATAAGCATTCTGGTCCTGCTTTAAAATGGACATTCTTTCATTCTTATCCATTAAAACCTCACCCGTTGTAGATTCAATATCTCCACTTAATAGCTTTAAAAATGTAGATTTACCAGCACCATTCGCACCAATAATTCCATAACAATTTCCTTTACTAAAGGTAATATTAACATCCTTAAATAAAACTCTAGATCCATATTGTAATCCTAGGTTTACTGTCTTTAACATAATATATCTCCTCCAAAAAATATATTTCTAAACGTAAAATTAAGGGCTGTAGAAACAGTCCTTAATTTATTTTTTATAGCTTAAATGAACTCTTTAATCCGCATGTACGGTTGAATACAAGCTTATCCTTAGTTGAGTCCTTATCTGTACAATAATATCCATTACGGATGAACTGGTAATGATCAAGTGGCTTAGTATCCTCTAAGGATTTTTCTACAAAGCCCTCAAATACATGGATAGAATCTGGATTTAATCTTTCCATGAAATCCAAATCCTTATTCTCCTCTGTTTCATCTAGCATTAATGGCTCAAATAGACGGAATTCTGCAGGAATTGCAGTAGCTGCATCTACATAATGAATATTACCATTTGGCTTTCTACCATCGAATTCACCGCTCTTTGTTTCTGGATCATAGGTTGCATGAATTACAGTAATATTACCATTCTCATCCTTCTCTACAGAATTTGCAGTAATGAAGTATGCCTTCATTAATCTTACCTCAACACCTAAAGCAAGTCTCTTCCACTTCTTATTAGGCTTTTCCTCAATGAAGTCCTCTCTTTCGATATAAACCTCACGAGAGAAGGAAATCTTTCTTGATCCTAATTCCTCATTTTCCTGATTGTTTGGCGCATCAAGCCATTCAATCTTACCCTCTGGGTAGTTATCAATAATAACCTTTACTGGGTTAATAACTGCATTAGGTCTTGTAGCCTTTAATCTTAAATCACTTCTTAATTCCTCATCTAGCTGATCTGCCTCAACCGTAGAATTCACTCTAGATAAGCCAGTACCTAGGATGAAGTTTCTAATAGAATCCGGAGTAAATCCCTTTCTTCTTAAGCCACATAATGTTGGCATACGTGGATCATCATAGCCAGATACCTTACCTGCATCTACAAGTGCACGTAAATATCTTTTTGACATGATGGTATTCGTAATATTTAATCTACCAAATTCATACTGATGTGGCTTCTTTTCAATTCCACAATTATCTACAACCCAATCGTATAATACTCTATGGTTATCATATTCAAGTGAGCATAGGGAATGGGTAATTCCTTCGAAGGAATCCTGTAGTGGGTGTGCAAAATCATACATTGGGAAAATGCACCATTTTGTGCCCTGTCTATGATGGTTAATATGTAGAATTCTATACATTACTGGGTCTCTCATGTTGATATTAGGGCTTGCCATATCAATCTTAGCTCTTAGAGTCTTTTCACCATCAGCATATTTGCCTTCCTTCATTTCCTCAAAAAGCTTTAAATTCTCTTCTACACTTCTATCTCTATATGGAGAATTCTTACCTGGCTCATTTAATGTACCACGGTATTTAGAAATTTCTTCCTGAGATAGGTCATCTACATAAGCAAGACCTCTTTTAATTAAGTCGATGGCTTTTAGATAGGTAGCCTCAAAATAATCAGAGCCATAGAAAATATTTGCAGGCTTATAGCCTAACCAAGCTAAATCCTCAATAATACCTTCTACGAATTCCTTATCCTCCTTAGCAGGATTTGTATCATCAAATCTTAAATTTGTTTTTCCATTAAATGCCTTTGCAAGCTCAAAATTTGTAATGATTGCTCTTGCATGACCAATATGTAGGTAAGCATTAGGCTCTGGTGGGAATCTTGTGATAATTTCATCAACCTTACCAGAATCTAGGTCATTCTGCATTATTGTTTTAATAAAGTTATTAATTTCTGCCATAACTTTCACCTCTAAAAAAATTATAGATACATTATACTACAAATCAATTAAAATCTCTATACATTACAAACATTTACTTTAGTAAATCTCTTTTATTCTCTATATTTTTTGAAAGCCTTGTAAAAAGTTTCTATTGGCTTTAAAATCAATTTGAGGATTTCCTATCAATCGCTATAGCAAGGAGGAAAAAATTGAAAAAATAAGTGTTAAATTCATTGCTGAATATGCTATTATTGCAGCACTCTACGTTGTAACGACATGGCTTTTAGCCCCCATTTCCTATGGGCCAATTCAATTTAGACTATCGGAAGTCTTAATGCTTCTAGTAGTATTAAACCCAAAATTTTCCTTCGCGCTCATTTTAGGCTGCTTCATATCGAATACCACCTCAAGCCTTGGGTGGTATGATATGGTTTTTGGTACACTTGCAACCATAATTGCAATCATTCCTATGTGCTTCATTAGGAAAATGCCTATCGCTGCCATATTCCCTGTAATTTCAAATGCATTTATCGTATCCTTAGAGTTAGGAATTGCCTTTAATCTATGGAATGAAGCATTCTGGTATAATGTATTCACTATAGCCTTAGGGGAGGCTATCGTTTTATATTTACTTGGCATTCCACTTATCTGTGCAATTGCTAAAAACGAAAGCCTTTGTCTTCTTATGGAATTAGATAAAGATAAGGCAATATCCATCCATTTCTTAAATGGCTATGCAATATTAGCCTTAGGCTTCTTCGTTTTAAATATTATTTTATATTTTGCATATCCAATGTATTCTATAAGTAAAGATGAAATTACTACCAATTATACTATGTTTCTTCTTACAAAGAATGGAGCTTATTGGCTCATTCTTGCAATAGGTTTAGGGTTTTTCTATTTAGCTATTGCAATATTTTTAAAGAAGAAAATAAGACTCATTCTTGGTATAGCAATATCTATTCTATCCATCTTCCTTCAAATAGTATTAGGTATAATATTTATGGATGCATTAACAAGCTTTTATTATTATTTATATTTCTTATTCCCAATATTCTCCATTTTATTATCGATATTTACATATAGAAATAGAAAGACAAATAATGAACCAAAAGAGGAAGCCAACTAGCTTCCTCTTTCCTTTATACTCCTCTAGGAGAATCCTCTTTATAAGGGTCAGTTCTTTTTAATCCCTTAATAAATCTTTCAAGCTCTAAATCCCAAAATCTCCATTCATGGGCATAGCCTGGAACAATATTATATAAATGGGATATACCCATTTCATTTAAATCCTTATCGATATCATCATTATCCTTTAATAGACTATCCTTATCTCCACAGGACATATAAATGAATGGAATATCTGTTTTTCTTCCAATAATCTTTTTAAAATCAAAGCCTAATTCCTTCATTTGTGTATAAGGTGCACTAAATGCACCAATGGCAGAATAGCTTCTTGAATTGGTTAATCCATGGAATAGGGCACCAAAGCCACCCATAGATAATCCTGCAATGAAATTATCCTCTCTTCTTGAGGAAATAGGGAATGTGCCATATAAGAAATCCTTAAGCTCATATTCAATGAAATCAAAGAAATTATCCTTAGTTACTGGAGTATCCCAATTCATATAGAATTTGTTTTCTCCATTCACCATACAAATGGCGATATTGTTTTCTTCTGCATAGAATTCCGCTCTTGCATATCTTCCCCAATTCTTTTCATCATTTAAATAGCCATGTAAAAGAATTAATAATGGATATTTCTTGTTTCTTTTATCCTGATAATAGGTATTTGTTTTTGCATCATAATTTGATTCTAATGTTGGAGAGGTTTTTGTTGGTAATATCAAGGTAAAATCAACCGCTCTTCCTAAAGCATTACTAATCATATTGATATCAATATGTGCCATATTATTCCTCCTTTAATGGGTATTTATCCTCAAGCTCTAAGGATGCATCTGGATTTAGAGTTAAATCTGCAAGGCCTGGGTATTCTTGGTATTGATAATATCCTGCAGCAGCGATCATAGCTGCATTATCTGTACAATATTTAATGGATGGAATACATACATTAAAATCCTTTGCCTCATCCATAAATCTTTCCTTTAAGCCCTTATTTGCAGATACACCACCAGCAACGATAATGTTTTTAACATTTCTTTCCTCTGCAAGCTTCAAGGTCTTTCTAACTAAAACCTCAGTTACAGAATCCTGAAATGATCTACATAAATCATTTACATTTATTTCTTCTCCACGCTGATGTGCATTATGTGCTAAATTAATAACTGCACTCTTTAGGCCTGAGAAGGAAAAATTATAGGATCCATCCTCTAAATATACTCTTGGCAAATGATATGTATCCATACCCTCATGCGCAAGAGCATCTACGTGAGGTCCTCCTGGGTATGGTAATCCTACAACTCTTGCAACCTTATCGTATGCCTCACCTACAGCATCATCTAGGGTTTGGCCAATAATTTCAAAGGAGAAATGCTTTTTCATATAGATTAATTCTGTATTACCTCCAGAAACTAAAAGCGCAATACAAGGGAATTTCATATCATGCTCAATCGCATTTGCATAAATGTGACCAGCTAAATGATGTACTCCTATTAAAGGCTTATGATACATCATAGAAAATGTCTTTGCTGCATTCACTCCAACAAGTAAAGAGCCAATTAAGCCTGGTCCTTCGGTTACAGCAACTAAATCAATCTCCTCAGGGGTTACTCCTGCAGCCTTTAATGCTTCCTCAAAAACTAAGGAAACCTGATATACATGGTGACGAGATGCAACCTCAGGTACAACTCCACCAAATTTTTCATGAATTTTAATTTGTGTATTTGTAAAGCAGGATAATACCTCCTTGCCATCTCTTACAACGGCAACTGATGTTTCATCACAGCTTGATTCCACTCCAAGTACAAGCATAATTTATGCCTCCTTCTTTAAATTTGCATAATCCAATCGAATGATCTTTTTTAAATCCTCTGGGTTCATTTCGATTTGAAGACCAATTTTTCCTGCAGAAAAGAAAATCGTATCCTGCCCTATGGCATCACTATCGATAAGAGTAGGGAATACCTTTTTCATGCCAATAGGTGAGCAGCCACCTCGAACATAACCTGTTAGAGGTAATAATTCCTTAACCTCAATCATTTCTAGGGATTTTACACCTGAAGCCTTCGCACATTTTTTTAAATCAAGCTCAGCATATACAGGTACTACCATTACATGATAATGCTTCGTATTATCTACTGTAACTAAGGTTTTAAATACCTTAGATGGATCTAGATTTAAGGATTTTGCGACAGTAAAGCCATCAACAGGAACCCCCTCTTCATGAGGATATTCTCTAACATTATATTTTATTTTCTTTTGATCTAATATACGCATAGCGTTAGTTTTTTCCATTATTTAAAGACCTCCCTCACCTGATAGCTTCTACCTACCATAGTAAAGCCCATTCTTTCATACATAACCTTTGGGGTATCATGATAATCTGCAGTAAGATAGATATCCTTAATGCCTATCCTCTTAAGCTCATTTAATACATGATTAAATAAACAAGAGCCATAGCCCTTTTTCTGATATTCCTCTAATATACTAAAATTTTCAAGCTTTGCAGCATCCTTATATTGAAATACCTCAATAAAGCCTACAGGCTTGTCTATATCATAAACAAAATAATAATCGATTCTTTTTTCCTTAAGGCAAACATCAAGAATTCTTTTCGTATTCTCCTTTGAATATTCCTCTCCATATTTTAATGTATCCTTATAGAAATATTCATAGGCCCAAGAAGAATCACATTCCTTAAGCTTTTCTACCCTATAGGTATTATTTCTTAATACATGAAGTCCAAAGATAGAGGAATGATATTCAATTTCATATTCATAATCACTAAATTTTAATTTGCCTGTATAGGGATGCTCTAAATCAAATTGTACAAAGGATTTTCTATGATAAAGACTTTCCATAACATTATCATCATTTTTACATACATAATAATTATGATAATATTTCGTTTTTAATTCATCATCATGATAATAAATATAATCCTCATGTACCTCTTTTTTACAGAAGGTTAATATATATGCTTCCTCTACTTCCTTATAGGAAATCATTTCCTTTAAATATACAAGCGCATTTTCATTATTCGAATAATAATTCTTTCTTAAGGATATTCTTTTAAAGCCAAATTTTTCATATAAGGAGATAGCACCTATATTAGATTCTCTTACCTCTAGAATAAAGGATTTTGCCCCCTTAGAATGTAAGATATTCATCGCATAGGCTAAAATCTTTGTTCCGATACCCTTATTTTGATATCCCTTATTTACACAAAAATTTAAGATTTCCCCTTGCTCTCCATCAAAGGATATAGATATATAACCTATAATTTCATTCTTATCCTCATAAACATAAAAATGACTCATAGAATTCGATAAATTATCCTCAAGCATTTCACTCCCTAAGGTAGTACCTAAGGTATCTTTTTCTAAGGCTACAATCGATTGAATATCCTTTTTATTATATAGCCTTATCATTTAAATTTCTCTCCGCTTCTGTTTCCCTTAAATAATTAGGAACAAGTAAATCTGGCTTATCAACCAATACCTTATGAGAAATTACATAGAATGGATCTACCTTAAAATTGGTATCCGATACCTCATATTCATAATTTGTATTCTTTAAATCTGATAATAAGGTATGTGCCTCATCAACAATATAGGAATCCTTATTTGTATCCAAAATACAGCCAAAGACATTACCTCTTCTTGCATCAATCGTAGATAAAACTATACCCTTAGTACCTGATGCCATAAGCTTTAGGGAGGATATTACATAAAGTGGCTTATGCATAAATACAGCCATCATCTTACCTACAGTAACTGCCATTCTAACTCCAGTATAGGACCCAGGTCCATATCCTACAATAATCTCATCTAAATCCTTAGACTCGATATGATTATTCTCTAAAGCTTGATTTACTAAATATACAATATTTTTTGCATGGTCCTTATTTCCAGGCATATATTTTTCAAATAAAATAGCATTATCCTTCACTAAGGAAATGTATAAAATTTGAGTAGATGAATCTAAAATTAATGAATACATTATAAGGCCTCCTCAATTCTTTGATATCTTCCGATACCGCTAATCGTTATTTTTCTTTCTTCTTCACTTAATCTTTCTAAATCAATTCTTAAATATTCCTTAGGAAGAATTTCAGAAACCTGGAATGGCCATTCAATGACGCATACGCCGTCGCCTTCCATGTATTCCTCTAAATCGAAGTCATTATTGACTCCATTCAGTCTATATAAATCTAAGTGATAAAATGGTCCTTTATCTCCTTTATATCCCTTTACAATTGTAAATGTTGGAGAATTAATAACCTTTTTAACACCTAAGGCCATACCAATTCCCTTTGTAATGGTTGTTTTACCTGCAGATAAATCTCCAATAAGTAAGCATACATCTCCAGGATTTAAAAGATTACCAATCTTCTTTCCAACCTCAATTGTTTCTAGCGCATTGTTCGTTTTAAAGCTTTTCATAGTATCACTCATTTCATTTTATTTAATGCAGTACAATTATACTCTTTAGGAGTATAAAATAAAAGACTCCGGGAAACATTTTCTTCTCCCGGAAATCCTTCTAATTCATATTTAATACCTTTTCCTCTTCCTTAGGAAGCTTTGTAATAGCTTTAGCGTGAAGCATTACAACCTCTTCACCTGCAAGCTTACTAAATTCATGCTTGACGACGCACTCAAGATAAATGACATCGCCCGTTTGAACCTTCACCTTAGATTCGTTTATGACCTCATAGCCTAAGAACTGAATATCATTTGCGCAGCAAGTCATTACCTGACGTCCTACAACAAAGGTATCCTTAGATACATCTCTTACAAAGGTTTTAAATTTAAATGTTTTATTTAAATACTTTTCCCAATTATCAAATACCTCAACATACCAGGTTGGATAAATATCCTCCTCAAAGGCAATTTCATCCTTAGATAAATCATAAGGTAAATCCTCATCTAGAGTAGCACTTAATCTTCCATCAGGCTGTTCAAAGGCAATTTGAGCTTGCTGGGTCATCGCACGAATAAGTCTTCTAAATTGACCTAAATTCTTACTTTGATCTTGGATTCTATTGAAAATTACTAAGGAAGAATCACGAACCATAGTTTGGAAGATTTGCTTCATATTATTAAACATAACTTGGAATTTAGAAGCATCAATTAAGGTGATTTGCTGGTAAATTACCATTCTTTCAGGGAATTCTTGAGAATTCCAATCAAAGAATGCATTATATTCAATTACAAAGCGGTCTGGTGTATATTTTTTATCTAATTCATCAAAGAATTCTACTGTAAAATCCTCTAAGGATTCTACATATTCTACATGGATTTGATATTTTTCGCACCATTCCTCCTCATATTCTACCTCACCCTCTTCACAACAGATAATGACAGTAGAATTATTATGATAGTTATCGTTATTCTCAACGATTTCCTTGATTAAAGATGTTTTACCACTTTCAAGAAAACCATTTAAAAGAAATACCGGTACCTCTTTTTTATTACGAGCCATAAAAATACCTCAAATATTAGAATAAATTATGAATAAGCTCTGTATCTATCTTAGAGCCAATGACAACAATCTTACCCATTGGAATAGCCTTAGATTTTTCAATGCTTACCTCTCCTGGTGTAAGGTTAAATACATACCAAGCACCATCTTGGCCCTGGATAATTCCCTTAGAACGAACAATAATACCATATTCGCCATTAGCCATTCTTTCTAAGGTTTCCTTTAAGCTATTTATATCATATTTCTTTACAGTCTCAATACCAACGCTTTGGAATACCTCATCAGCATGATGGTGATGATGGTGGTCATGGCAGCTACAATTAGGGTCATCACATTCCTCATCATGGTCGTGATGGTGATGCTCATGCTCTTCATCATGATCGTGGTGGCAGCAGCACTCATCGTCATCGTCATCCTCATCATGATGGTGGTGATGCTCGTGCTCTTCTTCATCGTGGTCATGGTGGTGATGATGCTCATGCTCTTCTTCCTCATGATCGTGGTGATGGTGATGGCAACAGCAATTAGGGTCATCACATTCTTCTCCATCCTCATGTAGATGATCTAAATCGATTCCTTCAAATAAATCCTCATGAACACCTTCATAAGCCTTAATTAAATCCTCATCCGATAAGCTATTGATTGGGGTTGTAACAACAACAGCCTTATCATTGTGCTTACGTACAATTTCAACTGCAGTTGCAATAACCTCTTCTTTAGCAATATCTGTACGAGATAAAATTACTGTATGTGCAGATTCAATTTGATCAACAAAGAATTCACCAAAGTTTCTTTCATACATCTTAGCCTTTTTAGCGTCAACTAAGCAAACCAAGGAATTTACATTTTCCTGTAAGCCTGTTGAAGCAACAGCCTTAATAATATCGGATAATTTACCAACACCAGATGGTTCAATCAAAATACGATCTGGATTATATGTATCAATAATAGTCTTTAGGCTCTTAGAGAAATCTCCAACTAAAGAACAACAAATACAGCCTTGATATAATTCACGAATCTCAATCTTAGTATCCTTTAGGATATCTGTATCTACAGATACCTCACCATATTCATTTTCAATTAAAACGACCTTTTCATCCTTAAGCTTAGTCTTTAATAATCTTTCAATAAAAGTTGTTTTACCAGCGCCTAAAAAGCCTGATACAATGTCAATCTTTAACATTTTTATTACCTCTTTTCTCCATTTTGATATTATACTCTTTTTTTGTTATTAAAACAATAAATAAGGGAATCCTTAGGATCCCCTTTCATTTTAAGCAGCTTTAGATTGTCTTTTCTTTCTTTCTTCGTAAAGCTGACGAATTCTCTTAATATTACGGATACATTCAGCAGCCTTAGCACCTTCACCGATTGCCTTATAATATTGTAATGCAGCAGCATAGTTCTTTCTCTTTAATAATCTATCTGCAGCAGTCTTAAGCTTCTGTCTAGCTCTTTCCTTAGAAGCCTCAGATGTATAGGATTCACTTAATACCTTACAGTATAAGTCATAGCCTTCCTTTGTTCTTCTTAGTTTAGAATCAAATGCCCAAGAGGATTCATATAGATAACCTAGGTTATATAATGCATCTGGGTTTTTGAAATTAATTGCCATCTTTAAGTACTTCTCAGCAAATTCAAGATTCTTAGTTTGTGTATATAAGTAACCTAAGTTATTACAAATGATACCCTGAGAGTCTTCATCTGTAGCACCTGGTACATTATTACCTTCTAGTGGTAAACAAATAGAATAATAATTGATTGCCTTATCGGAATCCAAAATAGATGCATAAGCATCTGCAATTCTTTCCTTAACCTCAAGATCATGAATCTTAAATACCTTTAGCAATAAGCATAATGACCATACATAGTGCTCCTGAGAGAATAATACGAAGGATTGCTGACGAATTCTCTTACGATTGAATCTATTGACATGAACCTTATTATATCCACCAACAATAATTGCACAAATATCGTTAGCTAATGCTTCAATCTGGTATCCTTCTACAATTTGGATTTCATTTAATCTATACTTATTCTGGTAAACAGATTTTGTTGCATAAACACAAATAATCTGACATCTCTTACCAGCAGTATTGAATTCACGCATGTAATAATCATAATCAAAATCATCAGAGATATGAAGAATGATTAAACCGCAGGAATCCTTAATATCCTTCATTAAGAATGGGTCTCTTTCTTCAGTTTTTTCAAATGCATGTACTTCAACATGCTTTTCCTCTAGGATTTCTGATAAATAATTTGCATTTTCTTCATCCTGAGGTAGATAAACCAATGTTACATAATTCTTTCTCATTTTGTAACCCTCCAAGTACTATGTAATAGCAACACTACTTATTTTCTAGTATTATAACACACTTTGCTACTTTTTTACAATAAGTACATAGTATTTTTTACTAGATTAGCACGAAAACAATTTCGTATTCTTGTTTTAAATAATTCCCTCAAAAAGTATTATAATACTTTATTTAAAAAAAATTATGCACATGCTATAATACCCTTGGTGATTCATTATGGAAAAAATAGGAAAAAATCATGATAAATATAAATTGATGAAGGATTATATTAAAAAATGCCCCTTAGGTATTACAATATCGGATGACCTACAGGTATTATCTATTGCAGTAGAATATAATCTAAAAATTGATTTATTATTATATGATTATGAAACAGAATATAAGGAAGAAACAAAAGATTTATTAAATAAGCTAATAAGTAAAGCGAATGAGGTCTATGAAATTTCTCATGCATCTTATTTGAGCTTAGCATTAAAGGAAAATCATGCTGGAATTATTGCTTTAATAAAGCTAAAGGAATATCAAAAAGAGGATTTTAAGAATTTTGATTTTATTATGGTATTGGATAGGCTTGAAATTCCAGGAAATATTGGAACCATTTATAGAACATTAGATTCAGCCAAATGTGATGGTGTTATCCTAGTTGATCCTATATCCAAAATAAACAATGAAAAAATAACATCCTCTTCTAGAGGATGCAATTTAATCATTCCAACATTATCTATGTCTTACAATGAGGCTCAAAAATTTATTAATGCATATAAATTCAATGCCTATTTAGGTGAGCCTAAGCTTGGCTTAAATTATCAAGAATATGATTATGATGAAAAGGTAGCCATCGTTGTTGGTAATGAAAGATTTGGAATTAACCCAGATTGGTATAATCATAAAAACAAAATGGTTTATATACCAATGGATGGATGTCAGAATTCATTAAATGTTGGTGTTGCCGCAAGTATACTTGCATATGAGGTTTATATGAAAAAGAGAAGCCGATAGCGAGACTGCTGAAAATGGTATGTATTTTTCGCAGTTAAAATTAAGTCAAAAATAAAAATGAAGATTTTATGATTTAAAAGTCATAATTTCTTCATTTTTTTATTATATTAAGTGGAAAACGAAGGTATCTCTATGAATTATTTACCTTCTTTTCCGTTTTTAAGGCGTAGTATCCTCTTCAAATTCACGACAAAAATCGAAACACCAGCCTGAAGAGTCATACCGTGAATACCTGAATAAGATGAATGAGCATACCCGTGCTCATTTTTTAGTTCCGCATTTTTAGCTTCAATCTTATATCTTTCTTTAGCAAGTTCCATATACTCTTGTGTTTCTTGTTTATTCTTATGTTCTTGATGTATATCTGCCATTTTTATTTTCACACTATATGTTTTACTATTTTGATTATCTTTGAATCCACATTTATCTTTTAATGGGCAAGCTTTACATTTATTGATATCAAAGAAATATGTTACATATAGAGGCTCATCCTCTCCATGTTTTTTCTTTTTACCATGTTCAGCTTTTTTTATAGCCATTTCACCATTAGGACATACATACATTTTAGCATCTTTATTATAATAAAATTCTAAATCAGTTTTTCGTAATTTATCATTTCCAGCAACGCAGTTACTTAATTTTGATACCAATTTAATATTATTTTCATTGGCATATTTAATATTATCTCTTTCAGAATAAGCTCCATCACCAACTATAGCTTCAACCTCAACACCATTTGATTCCATTTTATCAACTAGAGTTTGTAATTCTTTACCATCGTGCTTTTCACCGGAGGTTACAGTGGCAGCAGTTATTATTCTTTCAGGAGTCATAGCTATATGTGTCTTATAGCCGAAAAATGAAGTATCAGCAGTTTTATGACCAACCTTAGCATCTTCATCCTTTGATATTAATAATTCTTCATTAGTATCGTCTATAGTTTCTTGTAATAAATTAATGTCCTCAGCAATATTTGGTCTAGCAACAAGGTTTTCATCATTTTTAACTAAATCAATAACTTTTTGGCAATATTCTATTACATATTCATAGATTCCAAGGTCTTTATTCGTTAATTTCTTAGGCATCTTTTCAGTATATGATTCATCAATATCATATACTTTCTTTCTTAAATTCTTACAAATTTCAAGTAAATACTCTCTAGCACTTTTAGCATTATATCTAGCTTCACTATGAGTAGAATCAACAATTAAAGTTTTAGACAACTTAATTCCATTATTTAAAGCAATTTCAACTGATTTAGAAATAAGCTTATCCATAATGGATTCATCTTTCATTCTTAATTTTCTAAATTTAGTAAGTGATGAAGCTTCAATAACAGGATCTTCAGGTGCAAGCCCTAAAAAATATTTATATGCCATATCTGTCATAGCATGTTTAACAACATCTCTATCAGATAATTCATACATTCTTTTTAACATTAAATATTTAAACATAACCTGTGGTCTATAGCCTGGTCTACCATTATCTAATGTATACATCCCCTTTAACATATCATCGACAAAAGAAAAATCAACTAAGTCAGCTAATTGTCTTAGTTCATGATCTTTTGGAATAATAATATCGTATAAAGCAATATATGGGCTTAATATTAAAGACTCTTGTTTAATCATTTTTCATCACTCATTTCTATACTTATATTATACCATAATTTAGTATAAAATACTATGAAATCTAGTAATTAAAAACTAATAAAATTAATAGGGTAGAGGAAAGAAAATAATCTTTGCCCCTCCCATTGCACCGTACGTACGGGTCTCGTATACGGCGCTACATTTATATTTATCACAAACTACCAAGATAGTACAATAGAGGATTGACCAAAC
>Ga0256407_10008392_pt1 | contig 15197 bp, 1 predicted proteins | sample RumenRJG_04DNA_FD_193489 | JGI IMG/M metagenome (GOLD analysis project Ga0256407, IMG submission 193489) | Bovine rumen microbial communities from Lethbridge, Alberta, Canada - RJG_04 | ecosystem: Host-associated > Mammals > Digestive system > Stomach > Rumen | place: Canada: Alberta | collected...
CCCCAAAATAATCTTTGATTTTTAAAAATCTTAAAATTAGATAAATTAACCATACAAATTTTAACTATTTATTAAACATAAAAATATTAATAAATAAAAATGAGTGCCGACAAGTATAAATTATTCTTCATAACTACAAATTTGGTTTTTGAAGATAATAAAATAAAAATAAGTTCTAATACTAGAGGATTAGAAAATTTAACGAAAATTACTCAAGAAAAATATGACGATCTGAAGTATAAGGATGAAGATTTTTATAAAAAAATATATTGCTTAGATATAATTCCTGGTAATTTACGAAGCAAAGAAAATGGAGTAAATAAAGGAGAAATAGTATTGACTAATGAAAATAAATCTGGAAAACTCAATAAATTTAATTTTACTTTCTTTTTTAATGGACATGACTATAACTTTTTATATAATTTAAATTTCAAAGAATATAAATCCTTTGGAAAAAATTATATACCACCAAGAAGTGCAGTATTATCTTATTTAACCCAATTACTTGATTACAAAGCAATAATCACAAAAACTTACAAATCTTCGAAAGAATCATTATTAAAAGCTCTATTTAATGATTCTTTTTCAATAATAGAAAAAAAAACTGAAAAAGAATATGATTTTGATTTTTATTTAGAATTATTTAAACTTCGTTATAATAACGGCGAAATACTTAAATTAATAGACGCTTTTAATTTAAAAAAAATAAAACTATCTTCCGATAAACAAGCAATAAAAAAATATTCTAAAAGCTTGAAAATGATTGAAGGAAGGATAGAAAAAGAAGAAATTTTTAAAAATATTGATGAAGAAAATAAAAATAGATATAAAATTAATTTTTATACTTTATTATTATATTTCCATTCAAATTATGACACTGAAAATTTGGAAAAATTTTTGCTAAAAAAAAATATTTGGAAAATTTTGATAAATATACTCCAAGAAAATACTATATTTTTTTATAATATAAATATTCCGAAAGATTTAATTGATGAAATGTTCAATCAAACTCAATTTCATTTCCAAAAATTAGAATATATTTTTAATTATATAAATTCGCTTGAAACAGCATTAATGTATATTAATGCAAATATAGACAAAATATATAATTGTTGTTTAGACAAAAACAGAGATAAAATAAAAAATAAATTCGATTTAAGCAAATTTAATATTGTTCCTAAAGATACAGATAATTATTCAAAGATTTATGTTGAATTAAGTAACTTAATAAAATATGAAAAATCTCATAAACATTTTATTATAATCAGTGAAGCTTTATGGGAATTATTTATTCATAAAAATTATTTAAGAAATTTAAATAATTTAGAAATAATAGATAAATCCTTATCTATTTGTAAAGAAGTAGATAAAAGCTTGACATTAAGCATTCATAAAGAGATCTCAGAGACTTTTACATATGCAATTAATCAAGGGTTATTAAAAAATAATGAACTCCTTAAATATATAAAAAAAAATGCATACTTTCAATCAAATAAAAAATTTGAGAATCTTATTTATAGACCTTTAGAAATATTTAATGGATTCGATTTCAATGATATCAATGAAGAATTCTTTAAATTATGGAAAGATGTTGATCTTATCAAAATTTATTCGTTTTTACAATATCAACCAATACAATTAATTATAGGTAAAATATCCCATATGAAAGATTTCTCAATATTATTACGATTGTTTAATTTTCCAAATATTTCATCAAATGATAAAGTAATTGTTGTTTTTTTGAGAGCTAAATTTATCAAATTGATAAATACATATACAAAAGGATCATGTCCAAATTTTATAAATGCTGCATCTTTATTGATTTATGGATTAGATAAATGTGGAATTAATTTTATACAATTTTTAGATGATAAAATTCTAAATAATTTTCCACGGGAAATAAGTAATGAAATATTCTTAAATATCACTAAAAATTATCAAGATATTTCGAAAGACTTAATAAAATATGTAATAAATTATTTTATCAACGCTAAAAATAATCCAAAAATCGAAACAATAATTAGTTTGCTAAAAACTGCCCCAAATATTAATTTTCTAAAATTAATTTTCTATGAAATTAATATATATACAATAAAGGAAGAAGAGCTTTTTAATGAAAAAAGAGATATAAAATCATTTCAATTATTGGATTGGATTCAAAAAGAAAAATTAATTGATAAATATAGTGAATTGAAAGAAACAGTCTATGTCGAAAAAACAAACAAAACCAAAATAAAAATATTAGGAAATATAAAATCTGGAAATATAAGATATGATATGATTTCTGATTGGTATATAAATAATAATAATATAAATATATTTAAAGAAAAATTACAGATAATATTATTTCATAAAGATGAAGACTTTAAAAAATGCATTGATTGTATGAATCAAAATATTTATAAGATAAAAAGCTTAATAAAAGATATAAATAAATTAATTAGTGTTTTAAAAGAATTTTACGAGAATAAGCATAAGGAAGACATAAAATTTTTAAATGAATTCATGGACAGAATAAAAAGTGGATTTTTAAATGAAATAGAAAAAGAAAAAACAAAAGCAGATTTAATTAAAATGGATAAAATTCTTCCCGATTTAAATGAAAAAAATGACCTAAAAAATTCTCTTTTTTTTATGAATTTATATAAAAAACACAAAACAAATAAGAAAAATCAATTTTTTGAAGATGATAAGATTTTTGAATTGACTAAAAATGATTTTGAAAAATTAAATTTATTTTTTAAAAATAGTTGGTCTCATAATATTGAAGAACCAATAAAAAAAAACTGTTATGACGCAATTAAATCATTAGAGAAAAATGATGTTAATAAAGAAATAATTTTGTTGAAAAAAATTTTTAAAGTTGAAAATATTGACATTGAACCGATAACTGATAATTTAATTGCTTTAAGCAAAACAGAAAAAATTTTCTTGACATTAAAGGGATTCCTCAATTTTATTGAAGAAACCAAAGCAAAGCAAACTGAATTTTCGAAAGAATTAAGAAAGTTTCAAGATATTTTAGCAAAGAATGTAACGGCAGAAAAACTCACTTCTTTTGGAAAGGAACTAGAAAAATATGGGATATATGTATTAGGAAAAGAAGATAACCAAGATTATTTAAATATAATACATTCTTTATATAGAAAAAAGGGTTCTTTAGAATTTTTACTCAAATTATCTTCAGATGATTGCCACTATTTACAAGAATTATGTTCCGAAACTGAAAATACTTTGCTAACAATTGCAGACATTCAAGACATGGAAAAATGTTGTAAATATATGAAAAATATAATTGGCAATAATAGTAAAACAGATTTAGAAATAATTACTTTATTTAGGGAGAAAATAAAAGAACAAAAAAATATTTCTGTTGTATTTGAGCAATATGCAAATAATTCAAGAGATATTCAAGAATTATTCTCACAAAAACTAGATATATCTAAAGCAAGTCTAAAAACAATTAAATTTATTTTAAAAGACTCTGAATTCAGTCTTTCGATTTATAATGAATCAGAAAATTATTTTAAATTTGAAGGTAAATATACTGATGAAGAAAAAGAAAAGAAAGAAATTTCTTATGAAGAATTAATTGAGTTAAGAAGAAGAGCAATGCTCACAAAAAAATTAGGAGAAGAAAAATCTGATGAAGAAAAAAATATATTTATGTTTAATAAAATATTTGCTCAAAAAATAAATGAAATTTTAAAAATAAATAATATATTAAAAAAAATAGCTGAAAAAGGATATAGTGAAAATATAAATTTAACAATATTATTAAAAGATTCTAATTCAGCATTTTTTGCTATTAAAGAGAATGTAAAGTTTAAAGATTATGAGCAATGCATAAAATATTTCAATAAAATTTATTCTGATATAAATAAAATTCAAAATGATTTTTATAAAAATGAACAAACTAAATTAATAAGGTATATACATGGAAGACTTTTCATTTTATTTAGAAATTATTTTCTGAATTATCCAAATGAGAATATAGACCCTCTTCTAAAATATATAACAAATGATTTAACTGAATCAAATTTTGATATTCGTGAAGATTATCATTATCAATATGAACATAATTTAGATGATAAAAAATATGTTTGCCTGCTTAAAAATATAAACAAATTTCTTGCAGAATATCTTAGTAAAAATTCATTAACATTAGAAAATATATTCCAACAAAATATTGTAAAAAAGGAATTTAATGGGGAATTTAAAGGATTATATACTTATCTTTTACAAGATGACGGTTGCACTTTTCAAAGAGGTGAAGAAGAACACATACTCAATTGGTATTATTTTTTAACTGCAAATGCACCAATGGCTCAATCAGTTCTATTATGCAATGAAGAAACTACATCAGAGGAAATTATAGCATTTTTATATAGAGCCTTTTTATGCGAATTTAATGCAGTTTTTATGGTAGGAAGATTAAATTTATTAACTCCAGAGAAAAGGCAAATTATTACAGGATTGATAAATATGTTATATATTGGACATGAAAAAGAAATGAAATCTTGTTTAGTTTTTGTTTACTCAGATAAAAATTTAACCATTATTCAATATTTTCAAAGAATATTAGCAAAAAAATTAGAGCACAAAAATAAGAAAAAAAATGAAAAATATTTATTCAATGAAAAAGTTCAAATTATTTACTCAGATAAAGCAGGTGTTGGAAAATCAACTCATATTATAGAAGATATTAAAAAAAGTAAAAAACGATATATTCATTTCCCTTTTGGAGGTGAAATTAGTAGAAAAGAGATTATAAGTCGATTAAAAAGAATTAAAATAAAAAATAAAGATGCAAGTGAAACTGTTATTCATTTAGATTTATATGATTCAAAACAAACTGATTTAATGAAAAATTTTTTATTTTGTTTCTTAATAACTAAATTATATAGTCAAAATGAAAATTTATTTTATTTATCCAAAAATGTTGAAATAAAAATAGAAATACCAAATGGATTTATCGAATTTTTGTATAAATTTCCTTTGTTAGATATGTTTGAAAATAAACATAAAATGAGTATTACTAAATTGGAAAACTTAATAGTTGAACCTAATTTAAATTCAAATATTCAAATCGTCTGCAATTATCTCAAATTATTTGAAGACGAAAAAATAAATGATGTAGAACTATATATAAAGAATATATCAATAGAAAAAGATGAATTTGATATAAACGTCGAAGAAAGAAATGCAACATCGATGTCTCAAAAAGAATGCCAAAGATTGATATATAAATATATAGGTATAGACAATCCTACATATTATCAAATAACCTCATTTATTAATGTTTTAGCTGGCCAACTTAAAAAATTTAGTATGAATTATCAATTGACTGTCAGATATTTAACAGAAAATGGAGAATTAATGAATGAAAATTTGAAAGGTATTAGAAAAATTTTAGTAGATGGTTTTATAAAAAATACTCAGCATTTCACCAAAGGAGCATATAATAATTTATTAAATTCAAAAGAAGAGAATTATAAAGTCCAAGCTGTGGGAGGTATATATGATGTAGCTGAGCAAGAAAAAGTTGCAATAGATGTTCTTTCAATACAAGATAAAGAAATGATTGAATTTTCAAAAATTGATCCATCATTAATTTTTTTCCATGAAAACCAAGGACAAGAATTTAGTATTATATCTGCATCAGAGCCTAAAGATGAAGAATATAAAAATTTATTGAAATTAGTAAGAGTTCCTGCTTTAATTAAAAGAGAATTCAATAAAAATAATGGTAATGATGAAAAAGTTGAAATACCCGAAAAATTAAAAGATTATCGAAATTTTACCCATGAAGATTTTTTAAAAGAACTTAAAGAAATTCTTAATATTGAAAATCCAGTATTAAATAGGGATAAAACCGAGCAAACAAATGATAAAGATCTTAAATCAATTGAGGAAATAGTAGGAGAATATGTCTTTACAGCGGACAATTTTATCAAAATGATTTTAATTTTATTAAGAATAAGAGAAAATATTCCAACGATAATGATGGGAGAAACAGGGTGTGGGAAAACATCCCTTATAAGGAAATTGTCTGAATTATTAAATAATGGAAAAAGTAATATGAAAATATTAAATATCCATGCAGGAATAAAAGACAAAGAAATAGTTGAATTTCTCAAAAAAAAAGAAAATCAAAATAAACAAACTATTTTAGAGGAAGCAAAACAGCTATATATTACTGAACGTCGTAAAAAAGAAGAAAGCATGAAAAAGGACTTTAAATATTTCGAAAAAAAATTATGGATTTTCTTAGATGAAATTAATACTTGTAATTGTATGGGATTAATATCTGAATTAATGACAAAACACTCTTGTCAAGGAGAAAAACTCCCAGAAAGTATTGTTTTTATTGCTGCTTGTAATCCTTATCGAAAGCTTTATAATGAAGAAGCTATAAATGGTTTGGAATTAAAGGGAGCTCAGAAAAGAATATTAGCTTATACTGTAAATCCCCTACCTTTTTCTTTATTAAATTTCATTTTTAATTTTGGTAGATTAACGACCGAAGATGAAGAAAGATATATAAAAAATATGATTATTAATCCTATCGAGCGTTTTTATATAGAAGATATTAAAAAATCGGAAAAGAATAAAAAAATAAGATTCAAGAATAATGATACCAGAAAGAGTATTATTGATTTTTTTGATAATAAAAAAGAACTTATAGATCAATACAATAAACTGAAGGAAATTGCAAAGGCTTCTATAATAAAAGCCCAAATTTATGTTAGAAGTAAATATGGAGATTCATCCGTTTCTTTGAGAGAAATTAGAAGATTTTCTATATTTTATGAATTTTTCGTAAATTATCTTCGAAAGAAAAGAAATTTATTTCAAGATATGGAAATAAATGAATTCTCTGATATGAGAGATATATTTTATAAAAATTTGAAAGATTATGATATTTATAAATATTCGATTAATCTTAGTGTATATATATGCTATTATTTAAGATTAACAAATAAAAATTATAGAGAGGAATTTACATTAGAAATGAATAAAATATTTGGATTTGATTTTGAAGAAATTCCTAAAAGAGAAGAAAAATATATAGTTGATAATATTGAAATGAAGGAAGGTATAGCAAAAAATAGGGCTTTATTGGAAAATATCTTTAGTTTATTTGTATGTATAAACGCGAAGGTTCCTTTATTTATTGTAGGAAAACCTGGGTGTAGTAAATCATTAAGTGTCCAACTATTATATAAATCAATGAAAGGTGAAGAATATTCTGATAATAAATTATTTAATAATTTGCCTAAATTAATGTTGACACCTTTTCAAGGTTCTTTAAGTTCTACTTCTGAAGGAGTTCAGAAAGTGTTTAAAATAGCAAGAAAAAATTTAGAAAATAAAAATAAAACAAAAGAAGAAATAATATCAATGATATATTTTGATGAAATGGGCCTTGCTGAGCATTCAATTAATAATCCTCTAAAAGTTATACATTCAGAATTAGAATATGATTTAAATGAGGGTTCAAAAAAAATTGCTTTTGTTGGAATATCAAACTGGATTTTAGATGCATCTAAAATGAATAGAGGTATATATTTATCTATAAATCCTCCAGATTTAATAGATTTGATTGAAACTTCTGAAACAATAGCAAAAACTTATGATGATACTTTAGCTAGTAAAAATAAAGAATTTTTCTCTAATTTAGCAAATACTTATTTTAATTATAAAGAAGAATTAAAGACTAATCATACTAAATTTGAAGATTATCATGGTTCAAGAGATTTTTATCATTTAATTAAAAATTCAATGATATCTTTATTAATAAAAGCAAAGAAAGAAAGGAATACACAACTTGATGAACAAATTAAACAAACAACGGGTATTGATAGTTTAGAAAGAAATTTTGGAGGATTAGAATTAAATCAAGATTTAACTTCATTAATGTTAATAAAAAAGGAGTTCAAAAAGAAATATGAAAAAATAAATATTCAAAAAAAATATAATGTTCTTCAAAGAATTGAGGAAAATCTAAGTGATAAGCAAAGCAGATATTTATTATTAATTTCTAAATCATCTGTTTCAAATTATTTATTAAAAAATATTTTAAGTGATAAAAAAATAAATAAAGATTCGTCTTTTTATATTGGAAGTAGATTTATTAAAGATCAGCAATCAGAAGAATATACTTTAAAAATTTTAAATAAAATACAAATTCAAATGGAACAAGATAAGGTATTATTGTTAACTGATCTTGAATCTGTATATCCTTCTTTATATGATTTATTTAATCAAAATTTCACTGTAATGGGGAAAAAAAATTATGCTAGAATAGCTGTTGGTGGTTCAAATAGTACAATTTCTTTAGTAAATGATGGATTCAAATGCATAATATTAGTAGATCAAAATTCTATTGGGAAAGAAGAACCTCCATTTTTAAATAGATTCGAAAAGCATATTATTTCATTTGAATATCTTCTACCAAAAAAAATAGGAGATGATGCTAAAGCGATATATAATCTGATTCAAGATTTCGTTAAAATGAAAATTGAAATTGCTGGTGATGATAATAAAAATAATAATTATAAACTTTTATATGATATTGAAGAATTATTAGTAAATTGTGATGAGGAAGAAATTCAAGGAATTATTTATAGTAAGTACAAAGAATATGAAAATAAAGGAGAAGAAATCATTATGGAGAATTTGCAAGATTATGTCTTAGAAAAAATAGCATTAACTTTGCCTGAAGATATAATATTATATATGCATTTTTCTGGATTTAACCAAAAATATAATAATGCTTTAAAAAAGATTTTAGAATTCTATAATAGAGGTGAACATAGTAATCTAGCCAATTTTTTAAAAACAATGAAAAATATAAAAAATGTAATTTATACTTTTACAAATATTGATGAACCTCTTTTACCTAACTATGTTCCTGAAATATCAAAAAGCAAATCAGACAAAATGAAATCAACAAATGCGATTGGTATTGATACATTAATGTTTGGAAAAATAAATGCATATAATATTACTGATATTTTAATTAGTCAATTAAGTTCAGAAAATCAACTAGAAGAAGAGTTAGAAAAATTCTACCTGGATAATGAAAAAAAAATTTTTGTACTTAAATTTAATCCTGAAGAAACAGATCTTATGAATTATACTAAGTTTTTCATTGAAAATTATATAAAAGAAAAAAATTACTTTGATGAAAATAAAAATAATAAAAAGGCTTTTATTTTCACAATTCACATGAATAGGATTTTTGATTCCGTCAAGCTTGATAAACAAAAAAATAAAAAATTTTTGGATAGAAATAAAATGGGTGAAACTATATCGCATTTAAGTGATTTTTATCAAATATTTATAGATAATCTATCCGGAGATAATATATCATTGGTTGATATTATTAATAATAATTTGGAAGATTTATTCAAAAAATTTCTAAATTTCGAAGATGAGTTCAATAAAAATATATATGAAGTTTTTTCTTATTTTAATTATGAATTCATTATAAATATACCAGAAATAAATCAAAGCAAATATTCTAAAAATCTTATTGAATATTTATTATATGAAAAAGATTTAAAAAATAAAATTATTAATTGCATTACAAGACAAAATAAAAAGGAAAAATCAGAAAATATTTTCTTTGATATTATTAAAAATAATTTGGTGAAATTAGAGGATGTTGATATGATTTCAATAATAAGGAAATACCTATCAAATTTATTCAAAAATAATTTTGCAAAATTTATTTTCAAATCTGAGAAGGAACACTTTTTGTCTCCTCTTTTTTTGAATAATCTACAAAATTTTTTATTCCAGAATATAAATGCAAAATATACTAAAAAAGAAAATAAAAGAGATAATAATATTATAGAAAAAGAAATTAATGAAATTAAAATTGAAAATAATGGAAATGATAAAGAAGGTAATATAGAAAAAATTGATAAAAGAGATTTAGAAGACTTTTCCCAAAATAAATTAATAAAATTATTAGAAAGCAATTATTTAGATAAATTGGATATTTCAGAAACCAAAGATTTTAATACAAATATGAAAAAGAATCAAATTGAATTATTAATAGGACTAAAATTGCCTGGAATAATCGATATAATTAATAAAATAAGATTATATATGAAAACCAATGTATGTCAAAAATATCTAAAAATAGAACAAGATATTCGAGAATTAGATGAAGAATCATTTTACAGAATAGAAGGAAGAATAAGAAATGCTTTGAATAGATGTGTAAAAAATGTTGAGACAGAAATAATAAATCATGAATCTATACAAAATTTGGAAAAAATAAGTAAAGAGAATATTGATGATTATAACCAATTTTATGAATTATTATTAGATGATTATTTTTTAATATTTTTACGTGAAATAATTCCAGACATAAAAAATTGCTATTCTAACTTAAAAGATTTTATAAATATCTTAAAAAAAATGATAAATATAAGATTAGAAAATGAATTGCAAATGGAGCCTAATGAGCAAACTAATCAAATTGAATTATTTTCGAAAAAAGTATTATGGGTCGAATCTTATAGTCAATATATATCAATTATTTTAAATACATATCAAAAAATATTACCATTTGAAAAAGACCTTTTTAATAAAATGGACAAAATAATTGAAAATAAAAATATTCAATATGAAATTTCTGGAAGATCGCCAAAGCATATAGAAAAATATAATTTACCTTTTTTCTATATATTAGAATCTTTACTGCAAGTAATAAATTCTGATTTTGAAATATATGAAAAAAATGAAAAGCAAAAATTTATAGACTTTATTATTTTATTAAAATTAATATTTGAAAATATATCAAAAATTTTTAATGAATTATTTATACATTCAAATGAAATTATTTCACTAAACGAATTTTTGAATATCCAAAAGCATTTGAATTCTGTAAATAAAAGTAACAAAGAAAATTTATTGGAAATAATAAGAATTTTATCTGAACATACTAGGTTGGCCAATATTGTTAATAATAATGAGGATAAATTACAATGTGAAGATTTATGTGAAAATATGAATAAATTTTATGAATTTTTATATAAGAATTTAGGCGATTCAGACAATTTTGCAAAATTAATGATAAATATATGCACAGAAGAAATAAAAATAAAAAATTTTCATTATAGAAAAATATTAGTTGAAATAATTCTTAAAAGTCCAAAAATGATCCAAAATTCTTATCAATTTATGTCTATTATTATTAATAAATTTATAGAAACTGATTTAGAATTAATCACTAAAAATATTGAGAATTTAAAAAATTTACATACAGATATAAATTATTTAGAAGTAATAAATGAAAATGAAAGTGATGGTTTGAATGAAATATTATTAAATATTTTTGAAAATAATTTTAATTTATTCTTTGAATCAATAGTAAATTTTGATTTAGAAAATGAAAAAAATAAAAAATATTTTAAAAAATTCTTTCCAAAATACATTAATCAAATTGATGAAAGCGGAAAAAAAAACCCTACTTTTATTATGTTTGATACAACTCTAGATATATTCAAAAATTGTTTAAATACATTAGAGTTCATTTATAGAAATTCATTGGAAGAAGAAGAACATAAAGAAAAAATTAATAATGAATTAATTATTAAATTGTATTGTATTGCTTTTATAAAAATATATTTATTTAAATGTATTCACTTTGCTGATTCCAAAAATGAAGAATTTTCTGGCTTTATTGAAATAATGAATATAATCAAAGGAAATAGTAATAATAATTTTAGGAAAATGATAAAAATTTATATATTTAAAATTATTTTTCATATTATGAATAGAGATTTCGAAAAATTTAAAGATTATCATTATCAACAACATGAAATAAATTTTGTGGATGAATTTAAAGATTATTTTTCTTCTAAAAAAAAAACTAGTTTAAATTATTATTTACTCCCAATAGAATCATATGAAGATTATCAATCGATAGAAAGGAAATTTGAAGATTATAAATATAATCATTTTGGAGACGGAGTAAAAGAATTTAGAGATTATATTGAAACTAATGGAATTGATGATTTTTATACAATTTCTTCAAATATAATTGTTTCTAATTTATCAATACCAAATTATACAAATGATGAGGCTTATTATTCAGAATATTCTTCATTTGTAAAGAATTTATTTGATAATAATTTAAAAATATCGAAGATAAAAAAGCAATTATTTTTCCTTTTTTCAAATGAAGCTGAATTTTCTAATAAAATAAAACCAAAAATATTAACAAAAGAAAAGGAAAAGGTTGATCCAAATATCTTCGAAATGTTATTATATTCCATGCGTATTTGTTTACAAATATCAGATTCTGAAAAATCTATTGAGTATTTTTATGCCCATATTATATCTCCAGAAATAACTAAAATATTCGAAGAAAATTGTATTCCTGGAAATAATTTATTAGATAATATTTATGTTAATAATTATAAGCAAGTGGAAGAGCATTTAAAAACTCAAGATCATGATGTGGGAGCTTATGTATGTAGTTGTGGATTGTATTATGAGATACCTCCATGCGGATTTCCGGAAAGTAAGGACCCTGAAGAAGAAGAGAATGAAGAAGACGAATTTATAAATAAATGTTTAAATTGCAATCTTCCTATTGGTCATGCTCCTCCTAAAGAAGGTTACACTGGAACACATAGCATGGTAATAAGGGAAGGTCATTTAAGAATATTTAAAGATGAAGAGCATCGAATTCAAGAATTTAATGAGTATGGTGATTATGACGAAGGAATTCCAAATATGTTATTAATAGATTATAAAAAAAAAGTTATTGACCCAATTTTAGAAAAAGCAAAATTTGGACTTAATAAAGTCAATAAAAAATATTTTGAACAAACAAATATAACAATAAGAAATTTATCAATAATAGGTTATAGACTTTTAAATTATATAATTTATTCTAATATTTTCTTCGCTCATTGTCTGGGATTTATTTCTGATGAAATTTTAAAATCATATGTCAGCGATGGAATGACAATAATAGAAATGATAGAGACAGATTGGAATATTTTAAAGGATTGCTTACAAACAAAAGGAGTTCAGACAATTCAAGTATTTATGAATATGATATTTAAAAAATTATGTACATTACTTATGAATTGCAAAGTCATGAAAACATCTGAGGATAGAGAAAAATTTGAGGAAGAAATAGAAAAAATGTTAGAAGAGGAATACAAAAAATATGACGATTATCAAAAAAAATATATGGAAATAAATAATAATTCTTTAAGAATGGATAAAAATTCGATGAATTCTTTAGTTCTTGAAATAAATAATGAAAATGATTATAACTATAAAATTTTTCCTTTTTATAAATTATTATTAATGACTACATACCCTTCTTTGGAAAACTTTAAACATGAATTAATAAAAATGCCAAATTATGAGCAAAAATATCCTTTATTATATTATAGTTTAATAGTAGATGATATACAAGAAAATGTTGCAGAAAAAAATCAAAAAGAACTTTTGATATATTTACCCGATTTTAATGAATTCGTCAATTTCATGATAGATAATTATTCTTATAAAATATCAAGGGATGATGCTTCTAAATTAATATTAAAAGAAGAAGATATTTATAAAAATAATCAAAGAGGATTTAAAGATATGTTCCAAAAATTTATTCAAATTTGGGAAAAAATAAAAATTTACGCTACTAAATATAAGTGCAATCCTGATATGGATGTAAATACTCTTAATGAAGATAAAAGTCTTGATTATTTTTTAAATGATAATGCAGTAATTGGAAAAGGAATGTATATAGCTTCGGCCTATCAAAACTTTATTTCTTGGCAAAATAATTTTTTGAATAAATTAATAGATAGCTTAAAGAATGGAGGAATATTGCATCATTATGTTGATAATATAAAAAAAACTATTGACGTTCAAAATGCTAAAAAAAATGATGTTCTTAATTTCAAAGAAATGAAAGAAAAATTAAACAGAATAATTTACGATAATAGTAAAAGAAATATTTTTAAAACAGAAAATAAAATTTCTTATCAAAATTATAGACAATTTATATATGATTTTGATTCAGTAGAGAAAGAATTGGGAAAAGAGCTCCTTACTGGAAAAGTCAAATTTAATAGTGAAAATAACCTGAAATTTGTAACATATTGTTTTGAAGGATTTAGAGGAAATAAATCGAGTGTTTTCATTGATTTTATTAATCTATATAAAACAATTGATTTAAGTCAAGAAACAAAACAAAAAATATATAATAAAAAAAAAGATTTAATAAAAACAAAATCTATTGACCTTCAGAAAATTCTATTTTCAATTCAATTACTTATTTATTATCTTACTCAAGATACTAAAAATGATAAAGATGATATAAATTTAATAATTAAAGAGTTACCAACATATGTGCATTTAACCGATGAATGTATTAAATTTTTCGAAGAACAGAATTTTATCGTTTGTGAATTAACAGCCATTTATTCATTTTTCGAATTACTTTGTTTCAAAACAATCGAGAATAATTTAAATCAAGATTATAAGAAGCCAATTGATGAAAAAATTCAATTAGATATATTAAAATATTTTGAAGATGGTTCAATAAAATATATAAATAAGGTAAGTTTATCTTCAGCTTGTAGGAAACTAATTTCAAGATATTTAGTTAGTTCGAGACATGATACAGATTTAAATGAGAATAATATTTTAAGTGATTATTTAGAAAGAGAAGAATTATGGTCTAAGGAGGACTGGAAAAAATTTGATTTAATTCAGGAAGATTTGGTTATTTTGAAAACAAGCAAAATATTGGTTGGACAATGCTATGAATTATATAAATTGCTAGGAGGAGATGAGAATGAAGCTTTAAAAGGAATTGAATCTAATGCTAATGATGATGAAGAAGATGAAAATGAAGAGGAAGACTATAATGAAAATATCAATTTTAGAAGAAAGAAAATGATTTACTAAATTTGATTAATAAAAATATATGTTGTTATTAATTAAAAAAAATTAAATAAAATAAATAAAAATACTAAATAAAATTATTAAGTAAAAATAATTAATTTTGGTAAAATTAATTAATTATATAATTTATGTTTATTAATTTTTTTATTAAATTATTAATAATAAGATTTGGGGATTGGGGATTGGGGATTGGGGATTGGGGATTGGGGATTGGGGAGTGGGGATTGGGGGGTGGGGCCAATCCC
>Ga0256407_10008396_pt1 | contig 15193 bp, 13 predicted proteins | sample RumenRJG_04DNA_FD_193489 | JGI IMG/M metagenome (GOLD analysis project Ga0256407, IMG submission 193489) | Bovine rumen microbial communities from Lethbridge, Alberta, Canada - RJG_04 | ecosystem: Host-associated > Mammals > Digestive system > Stomach > Rumen | place: Canada: Alberta...
TGGCACATTTTTACTTCTTATTTTTTTTTTGGCTTCTCTTTTTTCTAATATTGATTTTTGCTCTTCTGGTGTCATTTTTTTAAATGATTCTGAATCAATTATATTTTCTTTTTCTTTTTGTGATTCTTCTTTTTGTTCTTGGGATTTTTTTTCTTCTTTTTTTATGTTTTCTAAAGTTGGATTTTCTGGATTTGATTCTTTTGGTTTTGGATGTTTTCCTATTGAAGAAAAAAATGGTGGTCTACTAAAATTAAATAAGTTATTAATGAGTATTTATATAAAAAATTTTTTTTATTTTTGAATTTTTATTTTTTTAAATTTTTTTGGTTTTTTTTAATTTTATTTTTGGTAAAAGTGGTACCTTTAAATTTTTTAAAATTTACATTTTTTTTAAATCAAAACCACTTTTTTTTACTCATTAATATAAAATTAAAAAATTTTTTTATTTGAAATTCAAATAAAAAAATTAAAAAATAGACCAAAAAAATTCCATAAAAATAAAAAAAAAGGAAAAAGATTCCTTACCTTTGAATAAAAGGATTCATAATAGGTGTAGGATAAAATCCAAATGCACCTCTTCCTCTCATAGGCATAACATTAGAAAATCTTCCTCTTTGATTATAAAATCCTCTTTGATATCCTGTTTGATATTCATCATTATAATTATTATTATTATTTCTAGAACGTTCTCTTTTTTTATTATGTAATTTTATTTCTTTATTTCCAATTCTCAATTTTCCTTTTTTTAATTTTTTATTTTTTCCTTTTTGGAAACTTATTCTTTTTCTTCTTATAAATTTTCGAGGTTTATTATATTGGAAATTTATTTTTTCTTTTTCTATTTTATTTTCATTTTTTGATTCGTTTATTGTTTCTTCAACTAAATTCCATAAAAAATCTACTATTAAATCTGTTTTATCATGAAATATTGGTTCAAAATCTGCTATACATTTTTCTTTTGGAGTTTTGTCTCTGAATACTGATTCAAATACATATTTTATTATTTGGTCATAATCTTCACATATAAATAATTTTTTTAATTTTTCTTTGAATTTTTCTCTAATTTTTAGGAAGATTTTATCATTTTCATTATAGTTTATTGTTGATATTGTATCTGTCATTTTTTTAAATTATTATTATTTAAGATTGAAATTTATATTTTGTACATTTTTATATTTTTTTTTATTTTTTGATTTTTAATATTGTAATTTAAAGAAATATCCCTATTTGATTAATAATTTCAATATTATTCTTTAAATATAAATAAAATATAAAGAAAAATAAAAAATTAAATTTAACAAAAAAATTAAAATTAAAATTATGGAGGATCCAAATAATTATAGAAGTGATAATGAATCAGATTTTCAAAATTCAAATAAATTTAATCCAATTCAAGAAGAAAATCAAGTATTTGGGATAAAAAGAAAGGATGATCATGAAAATGAAAAAAAAATACAAGAACTTTTAGAAAAAATAGACATTTTAGAAACAAGACTAAAAGTAATGAGTGAACAAAAATATAAATTAGTTTCCAAATTGAAAAATTCAGAAGACGAAAATGATATTTTAAAAGACCAAATAATAAAGCAAAATAATAGTAATAAACAATTAAATTCTGATAATGAAACATTCCAAAAACAAATAATAGAATTAAAAACATCAAATAAAGCATTAAATGAAAAAGCAAAAGACCAAATCGAAAATATAAATAAAGAATTAGAAGAAAAACAAAAACAAATAGATAACTTATCTCAAAAATTAAAAGCAAAAGATGAAACAATAAAATATTTCACATTAAATAATGAATCATCACAAAGAAATACAAATACAATAAAAGAAGAATTAGAAAATGAAAAAAAAATAAATCAAAAATTACAAGATAAAATATTAGAATTAGAAAAAAAAATAGATCAAATGTTCCTTCAAAGAGAAAGTGAAGGAACATTAATATTAGAAATTCAACATTTAAAAGATGATAATATGCGTTTATTACAAATGTTAAAAACTACTAAAGAATTTAAAAATTTTGCTTATTTAAATGAAACTATTCCAGGAGGTGTAAAATTAATTAAAAATAATGAAGAACAAAAAAAAATAATTTCAAATATAAATAATAGTAATTTAAAAGAAAAAAGTTTTGTACAAAAAAATCAAGAAATATTAAATGATAATCAAAATTTAGTTCCTAATGAAGCTTTTGATTATGCTGTTCAATTTAAAAATAAATATAATGTTAATTTAAATGATAATTTAATTAATGAATTACTTTCATCTTTAAATAAAATTTGGAAAACTAAAGAAAAAAAAGAAATTAATAAAATTAAAAATAAATATCAAAATGAAATAATAGATTTAAAAAGAAAATTAGCAATGAAAAGTGGTTATGATGAATTTATATCACAAAAAACAATTTCAAAATTAAAAAAAGATTTAAAAAAAACAAAAACTGATTTAAAAGAAAATATAGTTTTAAATAATAAATTAAAAAAATCTCCTGCTGGAATGGATTTAGTTGATAATGCATTAAAAGTTGCATCTAATTTTGAAAATACAAGAAAAATTTTTGAAAATGAAATTGCAAATTTAAAACAAAAATTAGCAGAAAAAGAACAATATTCAAAAAGTCATGAACAATATAATCAAGGAATTTTATGGATGATTTCAAGAAGTTTTGAAGAAATTAATTCTTTAGAAAAAAATGTTAATGAATTGTTTAAAGATTATGAAGAAAGAGTTAAAAATTCAAATTTAATTTATGAACAAAATGAAATAATGGATTATAATATGAGAATTATTAGTAATTCTGTTAAATGGTTTTTTAATTCACTTAAACAAATGATTATTGATATTAGAGATAAATTCTCTAATTGGAAGTTTGATGCTCAAAAAAATTTGAATAAGAAATAAAATGAGTGTTTTGGAATAATATAAATATATTTAATTTAAATGTTTTTTTTAATAATATATAATAATAAAAAATTTACAAAAAAATAAATTTTTTTTCAACACTAATTCTTAATTAATAAGTTAAATTTTATTTTTTTTATTTTTACCAAAAAATAAAATTCAACTTAAAAATTAAAGTTATCATAATTAAATATTAAATAATTTAAAACACCAAAAAAAAAATTGTTAACCCACAATTACAATTAGCAAAAACTATGAAAATAAAATAAAGAAACTAGACCTTCTTCCCTAATTTCTTTCCAAGTTTTCCAAAGAGCAATAAATAAAGAAGCAACAAGAAAATATTCCATAATAATAATTAAAATAGAACTCCTTCCAGTTCTATTAATATATTGTAAAATAAAAAAGCTTCCACAAAGTGCAGCTAAAGCACAAGGAATTCCAATACAAATAGTAAAACTCCAATTTAATTGTCCAGCAAAAGAAAATAAGAAAGTAGAAGCAATAGCAGTAGTAATAATTAAAAAATTACTAGTAGATGAACTTTCCTTTGGATCAAGACCTAAATAAGCAAACATTGGATTTGTTATCATTCCTCCTCCAATTCCCAAAGAAGAAGAAACAATTCCTGCAATAACTGCCATTGAAATAACAAAATTCATATTTTTTTGAACATTTTCTAAAGCTTCACTTTTAAATTCTGGTATAACTTGTTTTTTTTTAATTATATGTTCCTTTACTATTTCTATTGAATATTGAATAAAATAATATGATATTCCTACATATAATAAGAATGTTACCCAATAAAAAAATGAACATTTTCTTATTCCTAGAAATGAAGGTAATTTTGAACTTCCTTCTATTAATTGATCTACTATTACTATTACTTCTAATAAGGCTATAAATTTTATTCTATCCCAATGTAATGGATCTTCATCTTCTGTTAATAATCTTTTTTCATCATCAGTTAATATTCTATTTTGAAATATTCCATCATCATTTCCTGTTGGTGATACTATTTCCAATTCATTATTTGCAGTTGCCATTGATTTTAAAAAAGGTTCTTTTATATTTTCATTTTTATCATTTTTACTATTCATTTGTTGACCTAATAACTTTTCTTCCCTTGCTTTAGCTTTTAAAATATTATTATAAGTTTTCTTAGTAGTAAAGCAAAGTAGAAAAATTAATCCAAACATTAATAATAAAGAAGAGAAAATTTTATTAATAATAGTTCCAAATTTTGCACCAAGTAACATAGATGGAGAGAAAATAATAGCAATATCATATTCAACAAATTTATTTTTAGGATGTTCATATTTATCAAGAACACAAGCAATATAAGTTACGAAACCACAAATTAAAATTAAGCAATTTGAAATAGGAAAAGCTTCAGAAGGTTCAAATTCTTGTACTCCTAACATAATAGAAGAATAAACAGTTCCTCCTCCAATTCCACAAGCAGTTGCTAAAGCAGAACTAATCATCATTGCACATAATTCTATTAATTCTAATGGATAAATTGGGAAAAAACCTTTATATATACATTTTTTTTGAATTGGGTCACAGTTAAAATAATATTTACAACCATCTGGACAATATTTTTGAAGTTCTTTTGGAACTGGAAATGAATTTTGGGATATTAAAAGTGATGATACTATTGTGATTATTAATAATTTTTTGGACATTTTCCACTTTTAATTATTTAATTATGATTGATATTTATATTCAATTTCTTTTTTATTTATTAAAATAAAATGTGAATAATGGTAATTTTTTAATTTATTTATAATAAATTAAAATTATTTTTTATTTAAATATTTTTTTTTCTTTCTATTGGAGAAATTCTTAATATACCTTTTGATACATCTTTAACTGGAGTTTTTGGATTAAATTCTTTTATGAATTTATCTGTGTTAAATGTTATTCTTTTTTTACCTAAATATTTTTTTTTTGATGAATTTAATTTTTTTTTCTCTGAATTATTTTTACTAACACATTTACTTTTACTTTCTTTTTTATCAGATTTTTTTATACCATCTTGTGTAATTGTTTTAATTGGAGTTTTTTTTAAAATTGGTTTTGAATTCCTTCTAATTGGAGTAACATTAAATTTTGTTGGTGATTTATTTATTTCATTTTCAAATTTTCTTTTTAATTCAGAATAAAAATGTTTGTGAATTAAATTTTTATTTTCATTTAATATATTATTTTTCTTTTCTAATTCATTATTATACAGTTTTTTTTTTTCACTACTTTCTTTTTTACTATTTATTTTCGTTACTTCTTTGTCTTTTTTAGGTGAATTTTTCATAAATATGTTTTTGATTTATTTAAATTCATATGAAAAAAAATAATTATAAGTAATATTATTTATTTAATTTTAATTCCATAAAAATAAAAATAATTATTATATAATAAAACATTGTTTTATAATACTTTAAATAAATTTAATTAATTTAAATATGTATAATTTATATATTGAGGAAAAAAAAAAAGAAGAAAAAAAAAAAAGAGAAAAAATAGCAAAAAGTGAAGAACGATATAAGAAAAGATTTAAAAGTAAATAAATACCAAAAAATAACATAAAAAAAAATAATAAACTAATTTTAGAAAACATTGGAATATTATATAACAACTATGAAACAAGAGTAAAAAATTTTATTTCAGAAGTAAAAATAAAAATATTTAATATTTCTCAAAAAAAAACATAGATGACATCACCAGAGCATCAAATAATAGTAAGAGACATATCAGACAAAGCATTAAATGCAAGAGAAGAAATATTAAGAAATGGCAAAATAAAAAAGCCTTTTATATTTAAAGGTTACACAACAGAATCAGATAGAATAAAAGACACAATAAAAAAAAATAGATATTTATATAATATATCTGAATCAGAACCAATAAAAACAGAAATTAATAATAAAACAAAAGAAGAAGATGTATTTGATTTTAATATTCAAAATCCATCAAAAATAATGAGAAGAGCATCATTTGTTATGCCACCAGATAAATTAAAATATATATTAAAAAATGATATTATTATTCAACCACAAATGAGATTTAAACCAAGAACTGATTTAGAAAGAGTATATGATGCTTTAAATGGAAGATATTTTAAAAATGATGAAAAAGCAGTTTTAGAAAGACAATTAAAAAATATTGGTTTATATTCTTTTGATAGAAGAAAAGATTTAGTAAAAAAAGTTTCTTTATTAAATGGTTCTGATAAAATTATTTTAGATTCAAGTGATGAAGATGAAGAAAATGAAACTAAAAGAGAATATGAAATAAAACCAAATCCAATTATTCCAGAAGAAAAAAAAGAAGAAAAAGTAAAAAAAAATATTTATGGTGATGGTAATGTATTTTATGTTCCTAAAAATTATCAATATAAACCTTGGATGAGAAATCAAAATTTAAATTCAGAAGCTGAATTTATGTTAAAGGAATTTCATGTTAAAACTCATTTTAAAGCAGCTGAAGAAATAGCAGAAAATAAAATTGTTACTAAGAAAGAAGAAAAAATAAGAAATATAAAAAGAAAGAAAAAAATTGAAAGTGAAAGAAGAAAATTAAAAGATCCTTTTTATTTTGAAAAAACACATTTTAAAGAAGAAGAAAAAGTAAAAAAATATGTTCCTTATTTAAAAAATAAAAATCCTTATAAAGGAAGAAATAGACCAACATATGATCTTTCGACTTTAACTGCTTTAAGTAATTTAGCTTTTAAAGTTCCAAATGAATTACCTATTTCCTTATCTGAAAGTAAAACTACTTTTGGGAAAAAAAAAGGTAAAGATAGTGAAAGTGATTTACATGATAAAAACAAATTAATTGATGAAAATAATGTTTTAATTAATGGGGAAATTTATTATAAAGATTCACAATTTGATATTATTGCTGATAAAGTTTTAAAATCTTGTAAAGTTTATTCATATAAAAGTAAACATAATGATTCAAGTTTAAAAAAAGGACAAGGAAAAACTATGATTACAAGAGGAATGTCAGTTAAACAATTTGAAGAAAAATATAATTTAGAAGAAATATAAATGTAATTTTTTTTTAAAAGTATTTTCAAATTTATAAAAAATATTTATAATGTATATTTATAAAAATTTAATTATTTAATAATAATAAATTTTAAAAATGAGTGAAAATGATGATGAGATATTAGATAATACAATTAAAGGAATTGAAGATTATTTTTTTGGAACTGGAGATGAATGTGGAGAAAAGTTATTTATTCAATTTGCAAAAGAAAATAAACAAAAATTTTTAGATGCTAAATTAAGTTCATCAACTGAAAATCAATTTGAATTTTATACTGATTTATATCAAACATTTCAAGGAATATATGAAAATAAATTAGAAGAATTAGTTAATAAATTTAATATGAATAGTGAACAGTTTTATAATGGATTATCTAGAAGATGTGATGAAGGAGATCAAGAAGTAATTCTTTTTGTAGATATAATAAATGAAATTATAAATTATAATTCATTTATAGAAATGATGGCAAATTTAATAAATAAAGTATAATTCAAAAAAAAAGAATTAAAAAATATTAAAATTATAATAACTATTATCTAAATAAAAAACATTCTAAAAAAAAACAAAAAAACCAATAAAATAAAATAATAAAAAAAATTATTTCTTATTATTTGTTGTATAAATACTCATTAAAACAACACTTAAAATAAAAAATCCAAAAAGCATAAAAGTAGAAATTAACATAATATAAAACAAATATAAATTCCCTCTTCCAACACATTTAGTAGTCCAAGGACAATGATGATCATAACCTTCAACACAGCATTGACAATCATAACAATGATAAGTATCTCTATCAAGATTAATCCATAAATTACATTCTCTACATTTTTTATAATTTCCTTTATGTGGATGTGTAGCATAATATTCATATCTTGCTTTAGGTAAACCTGGATTAATAATTGAAGCAGCACAATAAGAAAATAATTGAAAAAGACACATTATTATTCCCATTATTCTAATTGATAAAAATGAATGTTCCCATATCATTGATAATATAAAAATATCAAATCCTATATTTAATGAAAATAATATTATAAAATATGGCCAATCTGGTCCTATTGCAAATATTGGATCAGAATTTTTATAGTAGAATGTTATGTATTTTCCATATATTAATTTTGGAAGATTTTTTATTTCTGAATTGTAAATTTTTACCTCTTTTGGATTTTGGATATCTGAATAATTTGTATTTAATGAAGATTCTATTTCATCAAAAGGTATTGGTGTTACTTTTGATTCTTTTGATTTTGACACATCTAGTTTTATTGATTCATCTTCTTGGGACATTATATTTTTAATCTTACTTATTTTTTTAAAATATTTTTGTTTATTAAATTTTTGGAAAAATGAAAAATTAAATAAATGGATTCTTCGGTTATTAAAAATCCTGTTATAAATAATTTTTTAAATAAGTATGATAAAAGAGATTGGAATGATGTTTTGATAAAATTATGTTTAATTGCTATTGAGTATTTAAAAGATTGTTCAATAAAAACAAATTTTTATACTTTTGATAATTTAGATGATATTTTAAATACAATAAGAAATAATCATTATAAAATAATTCCTAATAAATTAAATAAAGATGACAATTTAATTTTATTAACACCAGTACAAGAAAAAATAGTAAATAAAATGACTGATAAAAAAATGTTAAAAGAACCATTACCTAAAGTAGAAAAAAATAAACCAAATTTTTCTCCTGATAAAACCGTTAAACATACAAATTATGTATCATATAAAAATCAATATTTATTAAAAAATAGTCCCCATAAACAAAAGTATAATAATACTTTTCCCAAAAATACTAATAAAATAAGTTTAAATAAAAAACCAAATGTTAATGTTAATAAACAACATGATATTATTTTACCAACTACTGGAAATAATATTCAATTCAATTATGAAAATGAAAAACATTATATAAAACAAAATCAAGATTTAATAAATAAAAATAAATTCAAGAATGAAGATATTATAACTCAATATAATTTAAATACTGAAAAAGAAAATAATATTGAAACATCTTCACCAAATAATATTGATAATCAAAAAATAGAAAAACAAAATAAACAAAATAATATGTATTCTAATAATCAAAAATATATAAATGTAACAGAAGATAATATTAAAACGTCAAATATTCCAATAAATAATAATCAAAATTTATTAAATCCTACATTTGACAATTTAATAAATAAAAACCAAAATAATATTATGAATATGGATTCAAATCCTTTAAATCAAAATCAAGGAAATATATATCATAATCATTATTATTATCATTGTCATCCTCAAATGTATATTCCAGATTTAAATCCTCCAAATTTGATAAATGAATATAATTTAAACTATGGAAGAAGTGATGAATATCCATATTTATATTATGAATATAATAATATAAATTTAAATAAATATAATCAATGTGGTGATCCAATAACAACTTATGAAATTTTACCACCTTATTCTCTAGAAAAATAAATATTAATTTAATTTATTAAAATTAAATAAAGTATTACAAAATAATATTTTCTAAATCTTTTATTAATAAGATGATGATTTTGAGAATAATAGAATATCAAAATATAGTTTTTTTGATTAAAAATATATCCATTTAATAAATATTTGAATTAATAGGAAATTCAAATTTTATTTGGTAATTCTAATAAATAAATTTTCATTTTTTAAATATTTTAAATTAAATTTTTCATTTAATTTATTTAATTTTTTAAATATGCATTTGATTATTTTTATAAATAAAATTTTAAAAAAGTATGAAAACAGAAAGTAAAAACAGGAATAATATCCTAATTGCTAATACTAATCAATCAACATTCTATACACAAGAAAATAAAAACATTCCTTTCCTAAATCAAAATTCAAATATTTTAAATAAAACATTTAATGGCTTTAATAAAAACCAAAAAAATTCATATGATCAAACACAATTTTTATACAATCATAATAAAAAATTATTTTCTTTATTAGATATAGATGATAAGAAAACAAATGCAAGAGGTACTTGTCTTCCTAATCAATATAAAAGATTGACTGATGATGAAATAAGGAAAAAATTTGAAGTAACCTATACCCAAGGATGGAATTATGATAAAAATATATTGGAAAAAGCAAAAGAAAATACAAATAAAATTAAAGAGGATTATATAAAATGTAAAATGAATAAATTTATGAAAAATACAAATGATGATAATAAATTAAATATAATGACTCCAAAAAATAATACTATGAGAAGTAATTCAGAAACCAATATTAAAAATATAAATAATAATAACCAACCTCAAATAATAAAAATAAAAAAATTAGATGTAAATAATTTAAAAAATACAATACCAAATAGTCTAAATAATAATATAGAAAAACCAAATTTTAATAATAATAATAATAAAAAAAATTTACATATTAATACAGATAATATATATGATAATAAAAAACCAAAAAAATCCCAATCAACAATAGAAATAAGAAGTAAAAAAGACTCATATTTACCAAAAGGTTATCCAGAATATGAAGTTCTAGTTAAAAATCCAAAAATGTTAAAAAGACAAGTATCAACAAATAATCCATATAAACTCCCATTTTTAAATTTAAAAGAAATAAAGGAAAAATCATATGCTTCTGATATATTTTTTAGAAAACAAAGTAATGATGAAGAAAGATTTACTAAAAAAGTATTAACATATGATGATCATCAAAATTCAGATATTTTCCTTCAAAAAAATGATATTAAATCAATATTTAAAAATGGTGAATGTTACTTATTCAAACCAAAAAAACAAATAATATTTAATTCATCTCGAGAATCAAATTCTCAATGGATGCCAAAACCAAATGTACCAACATTATTAAATCATGTATCTACAGAATATAATATTTTAAATCCAAGTGCAAAAGCATTTTCAAATACTAAAAATAAAATAATTATTGATTGTTATAATAAGAGAAATCCAAATATTGAAGCAGTTAATAATTTTAATCCAATTTATAGACAAAAAGTATTTTGTGAATATGATGATTTAACTAGAAATGGTGCTCCTAATTTTAGTAAGGAATATTTAAATTCTTATAATAGTTCTAAAAATTGTTTTAGTAGAAGAAGTGATGTATGTTCTACATTTTATGATATATATAATTCATATAGAGATATTTGTACTAAACCTTTTGTTAAGGACAAATTTGTATAAAAAATTAAAAACAATATTTTTTCTAAATTTTTTTACATAATATAAAAATTAAATTTATATTATTGAAAAACTTGCCTATTTTATTTTTTTATAATAATTATTTAAATAATTTTTTTAATGTGTAGGACTGACCATTGCAATATTCATACTATTTGTAATATTATTATTCATATTTGTATTAGAATTACCAGCAGAATTTTGAATATTATTTAAATTATTTGGATTTTCAATTGTTTTAACTTCATTAACAGGTAAAAGTGGTTCAAATCCAATTTCTTCAACAGGAATTCCAAATTCACCTAATTTTGCTTCATATGTTTTAATCATATTAGCATGTGTTTCTTTAATTCTTCTTAATTCTTCTTCTAATTGATTTATAGTTTCACTTTTCATTAAATCAGCTTCTTCTAAAGTTGCTGATAATTGATTTATTTGTGATGGATCTATTAAAGTTTTTTTTATTAATTCTTTTAATTGAACATCTTTTATTTCTAAATTATCTTCTAAGATTTCTAATTTTTTTTCTAATATTAAATTTTTTAATCCACTTTCTTGTTCAACTCTATGTAAATTTGATTTATATTTATCTAAAAAGTGATTGTGTTCTTTATCTAAATAAGTTACTTTTTGGAACATAACTTCATATTTATATTCAGCATCAAGTAATAATTTAATTAAGTGATTATATTCTATATTTTGATTTCTTAATAAATTGAAATTTTCTAAACATTTTTTTTCTTTTTCAAGTAACATTTTATTTTCTTCAATTAATTTCTTATAAGGTTCTTCAATTCTTCTTTTTTGATTAATTTTAGCATTTTTAGAAGCTTTTAATCTATTTTGATTATCAATTGCTCTTTTTAATTCTTCAGCTAAGCTTTTTAATTTATTTAAATTTTTATTATTTAAATCACCATAATAATTCTTCATTTTATTAAAATCATTTGCATGTTGTTCCATTAATTTTTTAATTTGTCTTGCTTTTCTATTAGTAATATCTTCAATTGTTTTATTTCTTTTTTCAGTTGCATTATTATTCATTTCTTTAATTTTTTCTCTATAAAAACCTCTAATTTGACATTCTTTTAATTCATAATCCATTTTTAATTGATGAATATCTTTTATATTATCTTTTTGAAGAGCATTAATAAAATCATTTTGAAGAACTTCTTGTTCTTTTTTCATTTTTGATAATGATCTTACATCATATTTATAATCTTTTTCTTTTACTCTATGCATATCTTCAAATTGTTTTAAAGCAATTTCAGCATTTTTTTGTAATTCAACATTTTCATCTTGTTGTTTCAACATAATATATTTAATTTTCTGGTAATATAATTTCCTTTCAATTTGATTTTTTGCATCTAAATCTTCTCTTTCTTTTTGTTTATCTAAAAGATCTGCTTGTAATTCTTCAATTTTTCTTTTTTGAGTCATCCAAATGTAATTTACTCTTTCTCTTTCTTGTTCATAAAAGTTAGTATTACGATTTTCTTCCTCGATTTCTTTATCAAGTTCACGACATTTCATTCTTAATTCCTTTTTTCTTGCTTCAATAGCAGCCTTTTCTGCTTTAGAAAGACCACCTGCCTTCTTCTTTTTTTTTGCCATATTATTTTATATAAATTTTTTTTCATACTAGATATACTTTTTTTAATTAGTTTTTTTTATTTATTATTATCAGTTATAAAAAAATATATTTAAAATTAATTATAAATAAATATATTAAACATTAAATTATTTTAAAATTCCCCATCCATAAATTTATTATTTTCATTTATTCCAAAAGTTCCAATATTACTTTCTTGATTAGTAGAATTTCCAAAATGTGCAGTTACACCATCTGATTGATTTTCATTATTATTATTGTGTTTATAAAAACCATTTATAAGTTCTTGTTCTTCTTCTTCATAATTATTATAATTATTATTATAACTATTCCCATAATAATTTTGATTATTTATTCTCATTTGTTCATGGAAATTCCTAGGAATCATCAAAGCAATTCCCCAAGCTCTACTTAATCCAAGTAATAATGTTGTATTAAAAGTTTCAAATTCTAAAGGAAACTTTTGTGCATAATCACTTAATTCTCCTTTTTTATATATATAATTAAAATTTTGAATAAAATTTTTAATGTGTCCTTCATGAATTACTTGTTTATTATGTTTATTTTCTATTTGAACCCTTGCATTATTTGTAATATCCAATGATGTCTCATTGTTAGTACACATTAAACAAAAATTTATTTTACAAGAATTTAAACATGCAATATGATAAATATGTTGACATGCAAATCTGACATTTACATTATCAATATAATCTTTTGAATTATTTTGATTTGTAACTAGTGAATTATTTGGTGATATATCAAAACTATTATTAGTAAGATTATAATTATCAGGTGAATTAAAATTATCATTTTCATTATTTTGAATACTATGTTCATTATCTTTATAAATAATATCCTTCATACATATAACACATTTATTGATAGAAATAATAGGAGGAGAACTTTTTCTTATTTCTTTAATTAAAAGTTCAAGTCCATTTAAATGATTATGAATTTGAAGACAAGATTCTATTCTATTGCCTTCTTCTCTTTTCTTTAATATATACAAAATTAAAAGAACAACAAAACAAATTAATAAAATAATAAAAAAAATACTATAAAAATCAATATTAACAGTTGTAGTAGGTTGAGTTACAATAGTTTCATTACTAGTAACATTTTGAGTAGTAACATTATTATTAGTAATATTATTTGGATTTTTAATATTATTATCATTAGGATTTAATGGAAAAATATTATGAAGAAGTGTAATTGATAAAGAAATTGCTTGATAATATTTTCCTCTTTGTAATAAATCAATCATTGAATTTATAATATTCATTCTTTGATTTTCATCTACTTTTTTAATTGCTGTCTTTCCAGCTGAAATTAAGACTTTTCCACCCTTGATATAAATACTTATTGCAAAGTTATATTCACATTTTATTGAGTTGTATTTACATTGATTTTCAAAAAAGTTTTCACTTGTTTTTGAATATTGTTCTTCATTTAAATATGTTATATTATTAGTTAATAATATTACAAATCTATCATCTTCATTTATTGAATCACAAATAGAATTTATTTCTAAATATGTTAATCCTGAGTCACAATATATTCTATTATTACAATAAAAATATTGAGGTTCAAAACATATTGATATAGATATAAAAAATGAAAAAAAAATATAAATTTTGAATTTTGTAAAATGTTTATTCGACATTAAAAAATTTATATATTTTATTTGAATAAAATTCTGAAAAAACAAAAAAATAATAATTAGAATTATTTAACAAATTAATAAATAAATTCTAATGGAAAAAAAATATATTTTATATTTATTTTCATTTATTCTGTTAAATAAATTAAATGAAGAAAAAAATTTTTAGTTTAAAATACTAAATTGAAAAAAATAATAAATAATAATTTCAAAATCAAATAAAAACAAAAAAAATTTTAAATATATTTTTTTATACTAAAAACATAATTATTTTATATTTATCCAGATTTAAATAATAAAACTGCAATTTGTCCAAGATAGAAATAAATAAAATGTTTAGTTTCATGAGTAACATAAGAACCAAAATTTCTTCCAACAACACAATGCCAAGTTGGATTATGTTTTCTATCAAATTCTTTTTTGATATAACAAGCAATATCTTTTTCAATATTATAAGAATCAATTGCTTTTGTTGCTACATTAATTGCATCTTGTTGCATATCTTCTGTCATATCTGAATTTTTAATGATTGCTTTTCTTTCTTTATCCATTTTTTTATTTAATATATAATTTAATCAGTTATAAAAATTTTTTTTAATTAAACTTAAAAAATTATTATTAATATTTTATTATTATTAAAAGTCTTATTTTTAAATTTGTTTGTTATAAAAAAAATTTAATATTTTTTATATAGAAAGTGATTTAATAAATTGGAAATTAATTTAATATTATATATAATTATATATATTTTTA
>Ga0256407_10008398_pt1 | contig 15189 bp, 8 predicted proteins | sample RumenRJG_04DNA_FD_193489 | JGI IMG/M metagenome (GOLD analysis project Ga0256407, IMG submission 193489) | Bovine rumen microbial communities from Lethbridge, Alberta, Canada - RJG_04 | ecosystem: Host-associated > Mammals > Digestive system > Stomach > Rumen | place: Canada: Alberta | collected...
ATACAAATCTGACATAATCAGAGTAGAAATTGAAAGATTTTGAACAGATTTGTATGATTTCTCGCCATAGGCGACTTCTTTTGCGGTTTGCTGAATAGATTTTTTAGGGGTGCTGAGTAGCTACCTATGTGAACAAGAGTAAGGAGAAGGGAGGGCCACGAGACTGAGTGTCTCGGGGAGGGTACCACGGTGTAGTGCCAGTGATGGGCAGGGTGACGATTAACGGCACTTAACCGCGAACTGGATAATATCAAGGCGCAGATTATCAAGCATTATCAGCATTTGTCTGATCGTGAGGCTTTCGTGACGGCAGAGATGGTGCGCCGCTCGGCCCTTGGGACGCTTTGCTTGCAAAGAACTCCTATCAGGGATTTGGCAGCGAGTACGAAACGTTGTTGAGTGCTTTTGACAAGGCCTCTCTGACCAAACGGGGTGACCCAAAACGGCCATTTTGAGACTCACAACCATCTCATTTACAGGGAAATGATTTTTTTTATGACAAAATCCTGCGGAAAACAGGAGGCTCAAAGAATGGCGTGGCCACTCTTATGCACTTACCTAAGGGGCGCGCCTGAGAAAATGGAACCCCTGTACTCTTATAAGAATGCTCCACGCCATAGGCGTGTGCATAGCTTAATGCAAGAGTACTGGGTCGCCTCTCCGGCTTCCCTCGCTATTAAATCGAACTATTCCAAAAGAAGTTTCTTGTGATAGCACGATATAACTTTGACCGCAGTCTCCGTCTGATTCTCTTTGATGCCATTGAGATTATAGAGGTTGCACTGAGGGCGAAGATTATCAACCATCTGTCACAGGCAAAGGATAGTGGGCCTTGCCAAACAGCCCATGAATATCAAGGGACATCGTGACAAGTGGTTGAACACCCCATTTACAGACAATCAGAAAAAGAAACCATACGGAGTTATCACGGCTATGCTCTATCTCTGCAATGCCGTGTATCCAGAGAATCAAATCAAGGATAAGATTCTTTCTCTGCTGGATAATAGCAAAGATATTCCCTATGGTAAGTTAGGTTTTACAGGTAACTGGCGAAATGAACCGATATGGAAGTAAACGAACAGATGGTGCTGATGGTGATTGAAACCGCACTCCTATTGACTAATAGGACGTAATCTAATACGCACTTTTCTGGCAGGTGCCACAAAAGATGCCGCAATCAGTTCAAGAGCGTTGAGCAAGCTCAGAACAAAAAGTTGAGTCCGGATTTGGTTCTTTCAAAAAGAATGATTACCTTTGAGACTATGTCTCGAAGTTACTCTCGTTCGAAAATACTCAAATAAATTTGGTGTTTTGCTCACTCATTCGTAACTTTGCACCCGATGATGAGTCATAAAACGGCTGATGACTCACAATCAGGTGTTCATTGAAAGCAATTCATAGCAGGATGTGGAATTGAGTACGGTTGCTAAATAGTAGAACTCCAATTTCCTATTTGAATATCAGTGAGTTACCTTTGAATAGAAAAGAGACAGGTAACACTTTAGAAACGAGAGGACTTACATATTCCTACACATTTCTCACCAAACCAAAGCGCTCGACCTATGGTCGCTTCGCCTCTGCGAAGAACGCTCATCTTGGGTGCAAAGGTACATAATAATTTCCTTTTTGCCAAATGGTGTCATATACTTTTTTCAAGTTTATTGCGATATTCTTTTTTATAGGGATACAAACTACTCTGTTCGGTCACTCCGACGAACAGAATCCTGTCTGCCATTTCACATACATATCTGTTCCTGGCCATTGCTGTCACCTTTGATTGACGGATAGCATTACTAACGGAGATTATCAATAGACGGTTCTGAGCCAACGGCTCTTTTAGTTCGTCAAGAATAACCTTATACATCCTTCGTGCAAGCACAATGATAATGGGCTGACTGCCTTTCAGCAGGAAGTGAAGTACGTCTTGCTCCAACTTGCTACTGAAACCGCTGACCACACACTCCCCTCGATTGCGCATCTCTGTTGCCCAGTCATAGCATCGCAGCACTGTCTCCGAAGAAATAGTGCTCGATGCCAAAAAGGCAGTTTTCTTCAGTTTCAACAGTTCCTGATTGCCAAGATATTCTACTGTCATAGTCCCTCAATTACGTCTCTGCATTGTCTTCAATAATTTCCCAGTGACCACTATAACCACTGCCGACATATTTGATATGAGCGAGTTTAGCAATATGGCGTTTGATAGTTCTAAGTCCCTTTTTACTTATTTCTGCCAATTCTTCGGTAGTGATCTTTTGATTTTTCCTAATCTGATCTTCAATCCATATATCAAGTGCATCACCTTGAGTATCACTTTGAGTATCACTTTGAGTATCACCTTGAGTGCCACCTTGAGTGCCACCTTGAGTGCCACCTTGAGTGACATCTACAGTAGAAGGCACAGTCACTTCAAATGCTGTCAATTTGGACACATCAAAAACAGCCTCCTTATTGCCATTTTCAAGCAGCATATCCTGCACACGCCTTATACCTTGGTTGAACATATTGACATATTTCATCTCCTTCATGGCTTCCGCTATAATAGGATTACGATAGTCGTTTACATTAGGAAAATTCTCTGGACGTGCCTCACCGTATAACCCTCCGGCGTTCATAATTTCGATATGGTCGTCAAACTGATATAGCCGGATAGGCATATTCGATTGATAGTCACGATGCATACAGGCATTCATCATTAACTCACGCAATGCATTATTGGGATAATTGATAACGGTCTTCTCACGGAACAGACTCACAGCGACGGGTCTTTGCGTGATAATGGCATCACTAACAAAGGATTCCAATGCAGGCAGCAATTGGAAAAGCGGGCCCTGAAAACGTTTCTCGTTCAGCACCTCTCCGCCAATAGTCTTGCCTGCAAAGCGTACAAACTGAACGTATGCCCCTGGCAGATAATAGCGAGGATTCTTGCCAAACAAAATGATGGCTGCGTATGTAGGGCAACCATGAATGCGGTCATACAGACGGACCGAAGCCAATTGCTCCTTGATGTCCCGTTTGTCATGAGCCAACACTTCTGGGGTTACTACAGAAGGTAGATACTCTTTCTTGATATACTCCAGATTCAAGTCATCCAATATAGCACCAAGACAAGGTGTGGCATCAAAGGTTGCCATATATGCCATACGTCGCTCCGTTAATATCCGTTCTTCCGCTTCACTGGCTATATCACGCCTGGGACCGATACGCACGAACACCCTTCCACGATACCGCACAGGAGGCAGCAGCGAAGGGGAAACTTCTGCTACCAATAAGTCACCATCAAGAAACTCTAACCGTTCTACCGTCATCACAGGCAATGGCAGGATGTTGCCATCCGAGCGGATGCCAGAAATCTTTTTCAGCAGAGCATCGTCCACCTTTAGTCCCGACAGCCGTCCGTCATCATGGGCACCTATCAGCAGATAACCCTTTTGCCGAGAGTCTGGCAAATCATTGGAAAAGGCACAAATGGCCTCACAGAATTTGTCCATGTTCGTCGTGGATACCGTTCGCTCTACCCGAAAATTCTCCGTGCTATGCAGCAATGCCTGTATTTCTTCTTTAGATATCATACTCTTCTTTCTAGAAATAGGGTCAAATCCAAAATCATTCTTTATTTTGCAGTTCAAAGATAGCTTTTTGCTTTTCTATCTCCCGTTGCAATTCCTCTTGCGAAGGCAGAAAGGTCAGATATTTTGAGGCAAACAGTTGCTTGCTGTCGTGAAGCACAGAATAGCGGGCGATGTCCTCACTTGTCTCAGAACACAGTAGAAGCCCAATGGTGGGGTTGTCACCGTCAGTGCGTTTCAAATCGTCAAACATCCGTACATACATATCCATCTGTCCTACATCTTGGTGCGTCACTTTCTGTGTCTTCAAGTCTATCAAGACATAACATTTCAGCACCACATTATAGAAGACAAGATCGATGAAGAAATCGCCTGCATCTGTTTTTATATGATATTGCTCAAACATAAAGGCAAAGCCTCGTCCCAATTCCAGCAAGAACGCTCTGAGATGCTTAATGATAGACCTTTCAAGGTCGCTTTCCGTGTAGTCACTGTTTGATGGCAGTTGCAAGAACTCTGCCACTACAGGGTCTTTCAGAAATCCTCCTGCATCCTCCTGTAGCGGTGCTGTCAATGTTTGCATTTCAGCAATAACAGCCTCTTTCTTAGGTGATTGCAGCAGACGATGATAATACTGTGAGCCAACATTGCGTGCCAAAGTGCGAACACTCCACATCTCTCGTGATGCTTCCTTCACGTACCAGTATCTGGCATCGTCACTTGCAACTGAGAGTAATGTACGGAAGTGAGTCCACGTAAGATTTGGCACTCGCGAGTACCAAATCTCTAAATCACTGAAACACAGATAGAACTGTCTATATGCTCTCAAGTCACGAGGCGTATATCCTTTGGCATAAGTCCTGCATAAATCTGCAGAAAGCATATTGATTATCTGCGCTCCGTATTCTGCCCTTTTCTCTCCTCGCTGTTCCTCTTCTACGATGCGTTTCCCCACTTGCCAATAAGTGAACACAGTTATGGCATTCACATTTTGATATGCCTTTTTCAGTCCACTCTCTACAATGTCTCTGACATCATTGATGAGACCCGACATCGTTGTCTGTATTGTATTCTTATCGTCCATATCGTTTGCAAAATTACACATTTCTATTATTATGAACTAATCATAGGCTAGTGCATGATTGTAAAGTCACGCAAATTTTGCCTGACTTGCGACAAGTCATAACACGTAGAACTTATAAATATGTTTACTCCTGTCATAATTCTTGCTTTATAAAAACATCTCTTTTCGAGTTTCCCACTCGCTCGACTTTGTCGCTTGGCTCGTCCAAGAAGTATATTGTAGTTCCTACTTATCTTAGAGAATTAGCCCATAACTAAATTTTGAAAGTACCAACACATAAATTATTAGGAAATGCGCTACGTAACACATTTCTTGCAGCTTCGGATGACTTCAGATATTCAAGAGCTTTCTTGTTATATGAAGACATTCCCAATGCTTTCTCAACAATAGAATGAAGTCCTTTGTTATTATATGAAAGAATAGCCTTTTCAAAATCTTTCTTGTTAATAATCTGATTCAGCACTTGCAATCTTTCTGTAAACCAATTCTCAATCTCAATCTGGGATGTGAAATTAGAATAATGGTTCAATATTTCTTTCTTTGTTTTCCCATTTTTAATATGTGATTCATTGAAAAAATAATTGATTCTTTGAGTCACATAAAATGATGCTTGCTGCTCAATATTTTCTTCAAATAGTTTCAATATTTTATCTTTAATATCATTTATATCACATCTTTCATTTTTATATTTTGCAAAACCTTTGATAAAATCCTCTAACAAGAACAAATTTTCAATTTCTGCTACATTATATGAAAATACTTTTTCTGTTTTCAGTTTATCCAACTGTTCCGTTGTTCTGAAATCTCTGTCAATGATTCCGAATGCTTCTGTATATCTACTATTTTCTTTGTTAAATGCTCTCGTATAATTTATAACATCCTTGCATGATGCCACAGGTGATATTGTAAATTCCGGGAAAAGAAGTTCAAAAATCTGACAATCTAAACTATTCTTTTTCCCTTCACAGAACAGAATCCTCTTTCTGCTACCCAATAATTTCATTAGCAATGCTTCCGGAATATCGTTCTCAGGGATAGGCTCTAATTCCCAATCCTCCAGAATATCTGAGGTATATGATTTTAGCCAACACTTTTTAGCTATTCGCGTTGACGCAAAATCTATATCATGAGTTAAATATATAAACATACAATCACTACGTTTTTGCTCCAAAGTATCCCAAAGCTTGTTTAGAATAGTCTTATGAAGATGCAGTTCTGGTTCATCAACAACAATAAGGGAGGAGGGGGTGCTAAGAAGTATACGACCTACAACATAAAAAATCTCACGTTCTCCATCACTCATTTTATAAGCTGGATATTCCTTAGTCTCATTAATATTTGAATACTTTATCTTAAGATTCCCAGAACTATCACAAAATAAGGTTCTATGCTCTATTAGACTGTTCCAAATTTCAAGGACTTCGTCTAATTTACTTTTAAATTTATTGGTATCTACAATATCTCCTGTATGGAGAGATGAGCAATATTCATCCCTTCGTGCGATTCTTTCTCCTAACAATGCAGATACAAGAATCCTCATTTCTGAACCATACTGAAGTATCAAATTGTATGGTATGTCATCACTCTTACTTGCATTAAATGTCTGCTTATCATCTAAAATATTTTTTTGTCGGTTTTGAAAGGATGTATATGCAGACTTATATGTTGGTACGAAATCGTATGTAGGAAAGATTAAAATTTTCTGGGCAGGAATAACAATTCCACTATCAGTTTTCTCAAGAGTCTCCCTAATTGAATTGGCAAAGGTTGTCTTTCCACTACCATTAGCACCAATGAGGACGACATTTGAATTCGTGAAGCCTATTGCCTTAAGTAGATAATATGTTTTTCCTACAAATAAACTATTTACAATTACATTATCACAAGGTCCTTTGTCTGCTTCTAGTTTGTATCGTCCCCCATTTTTCTGGTAGCGATTCTTTAACTCGTCGATACCTAATGTTTCTAATAGTTTAAATATCCTATCATACAAAGAAATAGGAATTAGGCCATCAGAAACATCATGTATTACATCATTCAGAAGGTTGGTTAGCCTTTCTTCTTTTTCATAAACCCATTCTTCCCGATATTCATCAAGAAGAGTCTTGATAAAAGAAGAATAGTTACTAACTTTATCTAATAGATCTTGTTTATTCATAATCAGTATTTATAAAAAATCTTCATTTAATTCATCACCCATACGATATTTGATGTCGTAGTTGATGATGAAGTCTAATTCTTCTTCGGTGAAACCGTAATGAGAGGCGAGAAGTTTGTCTATCTCGTCAATGATAGGTTTGGACTTTTTAGGGAAATACTCATCATAGATGACTTTCCCTGTACTTTTATAATAAGATTCTTTTCGATTCTTATTCTTTTCATAATCGTCCATCAATCTCTTTTCAAAAACACATAACTCCGTGATAATATTGCTTGGCATTCCATCTATGTCTATTGGGTAATTGTCTACTTCTCTTGCATTTAAATGCCTGCAATCAGAAAGTACAATAAACCACAAGTAAAAAATAGAACTATTCAATGCACAACAAGCAATTTTTGAAGATTGAGAAGAATTGAAACAATAAGTTTTAAGAGATACGGACAATTTATTGCCATCTACTTCATTCCAGAAATAGGGTACAAAATTAGTAGCTCTTGTGAAGTATTGGGGAGCATTGTGGGTATAAACTGCATTTTCATTTAAAGAACTGTAATTTACAGAGAGAGGTTTTAGTGGCGCGATTTTTTCTAATACCGTTCTCAACAATTCATTACCAATCTTGGGTATTGAGTTTATGCCATTAACCATTATAAGTGGTATCATCGTAATAGTCTTAAAAACATTAGATCGACATTCAGAATACCATCTAATATATTTTGTTGTAAACACTTTTGGTTGTTTCCCTGTGGTGATGAATATTGTTGCCCTGATATGCTGCAGATCATCGAACAACTTACCTGGTCTGTCATCGAAAGTTAGAGACCAACTATTCCTTTGTAACAATAATTTTTGAGCTTGAGACATTCTGTCGGTACAAGCTATTGGCAACTGCACAATCATTCCGACAAATGAATTATATCTACTTACATTTTCGCTTCTTTCATATACACAAGCATACAAGTTACCACAATTAATTGTAGAATATCCGTTCAACTTATATTGTTTTGTCGTTTTGCTTATTTCCACATACGGCGGATTACCAATAATCACATCAAAGCCTCCGTGGTCATTGATGATTTCGTAGAATTCTGCCAGCCAGTGGAAGGGCTGGTGGGAACTGAGCCAGACATCGTAATTGATAGTGGAAGATACGGAGCCATACATCTGACGGTTTAGCAGGTCGTTGAGGGTAGCAAGACGGACTTTCAAGTCGTGCTTGGCGCGTTTGAAGGCTGCCATATCCTCGGCCTGCGTCAGTTGGACGGTCTTGAAGACATCGTAGGTCAGTGCCACCTTCTCCATTTCCTCTGTCACCTTGTTGCGGAACTCCTCAGCCGTGAAGAAATCGGAATAGGCAATGCCTGCCTCTAACTCCTTCTGCGTGGCATAGCCCACAAGGGTATTGCCACAGCGGATGTTGAAGTCGATGTCGGGCAGCGGGTCGAGACCTAAGTTGGGATCGCGCTTATCGACATCTACTACTGCCACCATCTTCAGGAACAGGCGGAGTTTGGCAATCTCAGTAGCCTCCACCATAATGTCAACACCATAGAGGTTGCGCAGGATGATACTCTTGTAGATGAAGTACTGGATATTGGACCGGTATTTGTTTTGTATCTCCTGCAACTGACGGGTGAAAAGGTGCTGGTTCTTCTCGTGGAACTCCTGCATACGGGCGATGCACACCTCGTAAAGCGGTTCAAGGATGTTAAGGGCAGCAAAGAGGAATGCACCAGAGCCGCAAGTGGGATCAAGAATAGTGACACGCTGCAAGGCATCGTAGAAATACTCCACAAACAGATGATTCTGCGTATGAGAAAGATAGTCGTAGGCATACTGCCGGATGTCAAGATTGTAGGTGATGAAATCGTTGATAGCGGTAATCTCACCATTCTCTATCTTTGCCTTGATGCTGCGGTATCGCTGCAGCCGCTCAATGGTCTCTCGCCAAATCTCGGTAGGCAGTGCCAAAGCGTCGGGTGTGCGCTCGTTCCAATGACTGCGACGCTCCAAGAGATTGGGCTGCGTGGTATCAATGCCAACGGCTATCTCCTCTGGGATAGGCTGGTCGTGGCCCTTCTTTACTGCATCAAAGATGTATCGGTCGCCACTATCACGGAGGAACTGCCACAGTTCGCCATTGGTTTTGAAGAGTTTATCGTCTTTCTGCTTCACCGCATCCATCAGATAAGGAATGATGGTGTTGCGACCTATGTACTCCGTAATGTCCTCCTTGGTGTAGTAGGCTCCCATCTGGGCACGGTCGTTGATGTACTGCTCGAAGATATAGCCCAACACATCGGGATTGATGTCGCGGCCTGTGGCCGTCATGCGGTCGTCGAGGTGCCAGTGCCACTTGTCGAAGAAATCGAAGAGACTACGGAAAGCCTCGTCAGCTATGTCAAGTCCGGCATAGTCCTGCTCTATCTGGTGAACATCGAACATACCACCATTCAGATAGGGGATGCGCCCATAGACGGATTCAAATGCCTGATCGTGGTGGGGGGCGTTCAGTCCGTCGTGGAACAAACTGACGAGGAAGCCTTTGTAGAACTTGTTGAAGAAGCGGTCTTCACCCTCGTTCTCCTGTGTCCACTCCAACTTATGACGCAAGTAATCGACATCGCCATCAAGAAAGCCTTTCTTCTGGATGAAGTAGCAGAACATAAGGCGGTTGAGCATGACACTGGTGTACCACTGCTTGTTCTTGTTGTCCTTATCGGCCAAATGGTCGTCAATACCCGTAATGAACTTGGCGAAGTTGGTGTGTTCCTTCTTGAAGCCTGCATAGAAGTCCTTGGTGATTTTCTCGGAGTTGATGAGGAAAGCCGCCTGTACCTTCTCGATGATGTCAAGGATGGTGGGTGCCTCGTCATCGAGCGAGAAGGAGAGTCCTTCCATCTTCTCAAACAGGAAACTGGCCTTATCCACCGTGTCGTATTCCACCAATACCAAATCGCGCTTCTCCACTTTCTTGACAGGGGCTACCCAAAGATGGTGAAAGCCTTTCCTGTCGCATTGCAAATGCTCATACTCGCTACTGCCGGATTGCAAATCCGACAGAACGAAAATGCAGATATAGTTCTCAGCGTTCTTGCGGAGTTTGGTATCCAGTTTCTTGCAGACGGACGAGACAGGAATCTCGTCAACCTTGCATTGCAGAATCTGGAAACCGCTACGCTCGGCTATCTGCTCTATTTGGAAGGTTCGCTCATCAATGGTATATTCGGGCAGCAAGGTCGCACCCGAAGGATTGTTCCATCCCATCTCCGTGATAAACAATTCACGGAAATTACTCTCTGACAGATATTGGTTAAATACGTTTCTTTTCATCTTGTTTTAGGCTTTATGAGTCTTGCTCTTCGGTGTCCTCTGGTAACAGATAGTCGCTGGCCTTGGCAGGCGAAATAACACTATGGCCCAACTGGCTCTCCAGTTGATTGCGGGCTGCCTTTGCTACGCTGCCTCCATCTTTTGCCACTTGGGCCTGCTGACGGAAGCCGCGAGGGTCGCGTTGTTTGGAGAGTTCTGTGGCTGAGGCTTCCGCAAGGATGTTAAAGGCTATTTCAAGGTTGGTCATATTGTCGCGCAGGTTCTCTTTCTTCAATCCTTTGAAGTGCTTGTACTGCTTCGTCGTGAAACCGCTCCATTCTCGGGTGATGATGTCAGTCAGCGAAGCATATTCCATTCCCTCTTTTACGCCCGTCCGTTTCCATTCGTCTGTCAATTCCTTGCGCACTTCGATGCTCTTGATGCGTTGATTGATCCAAGCATCACTATATCCTAAACGCTTATAGTCGATAATGGCTTGGTCGATACTCAGTTCTGGGTCTTGCATCTGGTCTATGCGCTGGCTCGCCACCTGAGCCATCCACTGTTTGAAAGGTTCTGCTTTAGGCGAAGGGATAGACTGGATAAGTCGGAAAAGTTGTTCTGTATCAGCCACATCCGTCAGACGCATCTTACCATCAGATGCTTTCATTTTCAACTGGTAACAATTTGTTACCGTTTCATTTCCTTCTTTGGAAAGGCGTCCCTTTAAGACTTTCCAGTACTTTCTCGCAGTTTGATAATCACTATCAGTCAATACAGACACGACATCTACTATAGAGAAGTACCACTTCTCTTCTTGGTCGTCCCACACGGTGCGCACTTTGCGGTCCTGAAACAGTTGAAGGGCTTGTTTCTTGGTCATATTCTCTTTGTATTATTTATTCGTTTTTTAACCCCATCGAGCAAATGATGGTGGGGTCTTTATGTTTTGTTTTGTCTTCGTCAACACGGCAAAGATTAGCATTCTCATACATCTCGATGACAGTATCTACAATGTCGTCGTGGGTGCTGCCAGTGCGCATCATTCGACCCAGGATAAACTTGGAGTTCTCCAACAGCGGATAGTTGTAAATCTGGTCGATGGCAAACTTCAACAATGCTTTCTTCTCCTGTGTATAGAAGAGGTTCAGGGGCTGCTCGTAGTAGTGATTCAGCAGGTCGTAAATCTTACGCTTCGTGCTGAAACGACTACCGAGGATGCCACCGACATTGGTATTCTCGTTTTTGATGCCCTTGATGGCTTTCTCAACTAACGCCAAATGGTTGTCCTGTGGCTCCAGTCTCGGTTCGTTGAGCGAACAGGCCATAGCCTGAAGGATGCGCTTCTGCGACTGGCTGACAATCTCACCTTTAGAGTTGAACCACGTCAGCACGTCAAAGTCATTATAGGTTCGGGCATAAGTAATGACACCATCCTCGATGGCACTATGAGCCTGTTTGGTGGAATAAGCAATATTGGGTATCTCTGGGATGATGCGTTTCAACTCAGGATTGGCATCGGTGGCGTTCTTCCAGATCTGGAAAGCCTGCGAGCCGAGGTCCACGTCCACATCGTCCTCATCTTCATCCAGACTGCCGCTTTTCTCGTTATACATATCGCGGAGGTTCTGCTCGTTGCCCTCAAAGAACACTTCGTCGCTGCCCACAATGCCAGCATTCTCGTTGATACGGGCATTCAGACGGGTACGCAAATGTATTATCTCTTCCACTTTATTGGCAGGGAAGAACGAATAGCAATAGATTTGCTCTGAACTTTGGTCGATACGGTCCACACGTCCGGCACGCTGAATGAGGCGGATGATGGCCCAAGGTAAGTCATAGTTCACAATGACATGTGCATCCTGCAAGTTCTGGCCTTCACTGAGTACGTCGGTAGCAATTAGCACCCGCAGTTCATTGTCTGCAGAGACATCCGCCTGATTGCTTAGTGGCGAGAAGCGTTCAACTATTGCCGTCGGATTCTTGCTGCCGCCCGTTGCCTTGTCTATATGCTGTATGCCTCGCTTTTTCAACTGGTGATATATGTAGTTGGCAGTATCTGAGTACTGTGTGAACACAATGACTTTGTCGCCTTGGTGCTTCGCACAGAGCAGTTCTTGCAGTTCGTTGAGTTTCTGGTCAGTCTGCGGGTTCCAAGATTCGCAGAGGTTGATCATGGCTATCAACTGCTCACAGTCCTTCTTCAACTGCTGCTTCAGTGTGCGCTTAAAATATTTGGCATCTATCCACTGCACATTGTTCTTGCCTATCAAACCATTGTAATACTCCTCGGCTTTCTTCATATAGACGGCCATGTCGTTGGGAACCTGTATGAGATTGTCTCCGGATGCCTCTTCCTCCTGTTCGTCATCATTAGAAAAAATGTCGTTGATGTCGGCATCGTCAATGAAGTCTTCGGGAAAGGTGTTCTCGTCGCTGATAGGCAGTTTGAGTTTGTTGTCAATAGCATAGATAAACACAGCATTGCGCAAAATGTGACGGTACAGCGTCAGCAGGAAAGAAAAGCCGCTGCTGTCAATACGCTTGAAGAAAGTGCTTTTGCAGAAGCCCATCATACGCTCGCCGGCACGGGAGAGATTGGCAATCAGATCGCTTTCGTATTTGGAAGCATCCTCTGCCTTCTTCTCGTCCAAATAATGGATCAGACCATAGCGGGGTAGTTTCAGACTTTCCATCAGGCCTATCATCTCCACAGAATAGAGCCTGCTATACTGGTCGCCACTGACGGTTTTGAACTTTATTGCTTTGGGTACGCGGTCAGGGAAATAGGATTTGTGCCCATCCTTAAACTCCAGGTACTTACGTCCGTTCTTGGGGTCGGTCTTGGCATAGTTGTCTTTGATGAAGGTACGAGTACGGCGAACCAGGAAAAGTTTCATCAGTTCCTGCCAGTCCTCCTGACACTCACTGCGCTCAAATGCCTTGATGCTCCGAATGAAGTCTTCGTGCTTCTCAGCAAACTTGCGCTCACCACCAATCTCGCGGATGTAGGCTTCGGGACGAATGCCCAAATCGGTGTCATCATCTACGAACAGGCGCAGTTGACTGCTCAAATCCTTGTATTGCTTGTTATAGGGCGTTGCTGTCAACAACAGCACCTTGCAGTCCTGCTTCTGAATAAGATCTCGGATATTGCGATAGCGTGTGCCCTGACTGTTACGAAGATTGTGGCTTTCATCGACAATAATCAGTTTGTAGTATCTTGCATGATCCACATCAATAGGCTTTGCCATCGACATAATGTCTGCCTTTAGGTCATACTGTCTGCGATACTTAGCCCACATGTCTTGCAGATTGGCAGGACAGATAATCAGTGTGTTGCTACCAAAGGTGTTCTCATACATCTTGGCAATGGCACAGGCAGTGATGGTCTTTCCTAATCCCACCACGTCGCCAATCATGGCACCACCACGCTTCTCGTTGTTCAGATGACGGGCAGCAATCTTGACTGCCGTCTGTTGGAAATCGAAAAGGCTGCTCTTGAATTCTGGTGGGATAGTAAACTCCTTGATGCCAGTACGGGCTTCCTCACTCAGATGGTAGGCTGTTTTCAAATATATATAATAAGGTGGTATTTCCTTTTCTCCTGCCCAACTATTGTCAATAATCTCTATCAGCTCTTTGGTGATGTCAAGACAGAACTTGTCTTCCCAACGGTCATCGAACCAACAGGATAGTTTTTCGGCGCTATCGCTGTCGCCAAATTCGGCATTCAGTTCTCCTTGCTTGGTCAATCCCGAATAGGTAAGATTGCTGCTACCCATTATGGCCTGAATCTTATTGAAGTTGTCATCAGGACGATGGGCAAGGTATAACTTGGCGTGAAGTGGTTCGCGTAGATACAGCTTCACACAAACCTTCTCGTCTTTCATCTGTGCCGAAAGACGACGAAGGGTAAACTCGTCTTGCTTGGTGGGCAGCCCTAATTGGAGTTGACGCTTAAAGTCGCGGGCTATCTCCAGTTTGCACTGACTGACATAGTTGGCATCAGGCAGGACCTGTTCTGTATAGAGTTGTCGAATCAATTCTTCTGCAGGCCGATGCATACCAATCAACAAACGACATTTGCGGAAGATGCGCTTGTCATTTTCATAAACATAATCGCCCGTGAGGGTATCTATCTGTTCTACTACGAGATTCCATCCTCGTAGATTAAAGTAACCGACGCAAAAGTCCATACGTTTTACACCCACATTGGTAATAATGCCCTGTAGTCCTTCTGCGAATTTGGTCTCTATATTATCGTAGATTCTAGCCATAATTAATTTTCTAAGACACTATCCTTCTTCTGTCCAAAGTAAATCATCTACACTCACACCCAATATCTTTGATAAATGGATGAACATTTCCACATTTGGCTGGGCGGCATTAGTCACCCATTTTGATATGACAGCAGGATCTTTATCAAGGATTTCCGACAATTGTTTGTTGGTCATTCCCTTCTCTGCAAGTACCACCTTCAGGCGGTTAATTCTTTTACGCTCCATTTGTATTCTAATAATTTGGCTACAAATATACACAAAATTTCACAAGTTCAGTGTTGTTTGAGCAAAATTTTAGTGATATTGAGTAGAAAAATTGCTTTTATCTTCAATTTTCTTGCTATTTACACGTTCTTTATACTCATTTGTCAACTCCGTCACTTTGCTCATTATCTGTACCGGTCGAACTAAATTTGGTTGACAGTACAATCATTGAAAGGACAATCGTCTTTCCAATAAACGTTCGTTGTGGTCGGAGTTATTTCCATTAGGCATGTGTCGGGTGAAAACCAAGGCCATCTCAGCCAGACGTTTCCGTTTACATCAGGCTCCACTTGATATGTCTGCGACATGGGCATCACCCAAGAGGCCATCCGCTACACAAGGTACAAGATTATGCAGAATGGGAGGAAGTAGGGGATTATACAAACGGTCGCTACCCAACGACAGACTTAGGCCTCTGGCCACGGCTCAAACTCCAGTTCCAGCTCAACCCAAGGCTGCTGCTCTTGAGCGGTGGCGTTCTTCTGATTTGATACTCCCAAGCCTAACAGGCGGATG
>Ga0256407_10008400_pt1 | contig 15184 bp, 14 predicted proteins | sample RumenRJG_04DNA_FD_193489 | JGI IMG/M metagenome (GOLD analysis project Ga0256407, IMG submission 193489) | Bovine rumen microbial communities from Lethbridge, Alberta, Canada - RJG_04 | ecosystem: Host-associated > Mammals > Digestive system > Stomach > Rumen | place: Canada: Alberta...
TCTAACCACTCAAAAACGGTCTCAGGGTAGAAGCGAGGTGACCCAAATCACCACTTTTGCAAATTGCAACTATCTTATTATCAGGCAAATGACTTTTTTAGGACAAAATCTTGCGGAAAACAGGAAAGGTGTTAATAATGATTTCGGGGGGGTATGAATAGGAAAAAGTGTCCCAATTAAAGGGACATTTTGGTGAATGACCTCATCTTTAAGGGAAGAATAGCACACCAGAATGAAACCTTGAATAACTGTATCAGCACAGAGACTTTTTGTTATCCTCTGTATCTCTTTATCTCTGTGTCTCTGTGTTGAAACCCTACTCGAAATAGAATGTCAGTACAAACAGTTTGGTGCGGGCCTCGCTCACCGAATTGGCATACATAATCATGTTCTTGTTTTTCATGTGGTTCACATGGTCGGTGTCAAGACTGTTGGTGAGACTAATCATGAACTTGAGTTCGGGGCGTAACTTGAAGAAAGGCAAGTAAAAATCGCAACCCAGACCCAACTCCAGGAACAGGTCGTAGCGCTTCAATTTGATGAATTGCTCGTCTTTGCCCGAAAGGTTGATCATCGGGTCGATGCCCATCATCATGTACGGACGATGGTTGTTGAAACGGGGAGCCGAGAAAATGAGGTTGATGGGGGCGGCGATATAGGCGGTCTTCAGGTCTTGATGCTCCTCTATGAGCCGCTCTTCAGAATGGTTGATAAAGGTAAAATGGCGGGTGCCGAAATACATCGTGGGCGCCAGACGCAACTGGAAATTGGTGTTCAGACGCAACTCTCCCAGCACTCCCACGTTGAATCCGGGGTCCCAACGGTCTTGGTCGCACGATATCAGCCGCTCGACAGTGGTGCCGTCTTCAAGTTCCACCATCTGAGGCCCAACGTTCAGCATCTCGATGTCTTGGAGGTGGGTTCCCACAAGCACGCCAAAGTGAAACGGCCTCAGGTCGATATAAGGCCGGTTCTCCACCTTCCTGTCCTGCGAGAAGAGAGGAACAACGGATATTATTGCCAGTAGAAGTGGAATCAAACGGTGGGTCATATTATAATAACGGCGTTTGGCCAACCTTATTGCATTTGTTCTTATTTTGACAATGTCTAAATAGTAAAAAATTCCATACCTAATTGTAGGTATATGAGAATAAAAATGTATCTTTGCAGCGAATAAAATAGGTACGTCCTATAATAGAAAACAGTATTAACGAAAATATTTTGAATTATGGCTTATGTAATTGGTGAAGACTGCATCGCTTGCGGTACATGTATTGACGAGTGCCCCGCTGGAGCCATCTCCGAGGGTGAGAAGTATTCGATTGACCCCGATGTTTGCACTGAGTGTGGAACTTGTGCTGATGTATGCCCATCAGAGGCTATCAGTCTTCCATAAAGAAAGGAAAGGATAAACAAGAAGGCGGCCAAAAGCCGCCTTTTTGCATGCCTGAAAATATCATGTCGTGAAAGCCGAAGGCAAACAGAAGCAGATGCTTTCAGTATGCTGAGGCGCAACAAAATCTTCAATCTTCAATTTTCAATAATTAAAAATCCCCAGCCAAAGGCCGGGGATTTTTATTGTTACATTCCAAGTGCTTTCTTAGCCTGTACCGACACAGGATTGTCGGGGTCGAGTTGGATGAGTTTCTCGAGATAAGGACGGGCAACCTCCACGCCACGCTTGCTGTCGCGCCAGATGGCGAGACCCACGATGCGGTAGGCTTCGGTAAGGTAACCTCTCTCACTGTCCTTGAGGTCGGCCTTGTCCTTCAACTCGTCAATCACCTGCTTGCCCTTAGTCTCCACGTAGTCGGTCTTCTCGAGGTCTACACCAGCCTTGCACTGCTGCAAGTGAGCGAAACTGGCAATAGTGGGATATTTCTCAGCCAGCCTGTCGTAAACACCCATGGCCTTGGAGAAGTCAGCCTCTTTGTCGGTGCCGGCCTTAGCCCTGTTCAGGTAGATGGTAGCCAGGTTGACGAAGTCGGAAGGAGCAGCCTTCGGGTCGAGGGAGATGTATCTCTCGCTGAACTCAAGGGCTTTTGCCTCATCGCCAAGACCTTTGTAGGCCTCGCTCATGTATTTGTAGTTGAGGATATTCTCTCCGTCGAGGTCGAGCGATTTCTTGTAGTTCTCGATGGCATCGTTGTACTGTCCCTGACTGGCAGCCACTCTACCAAGATACAGGTAGTCCTTAGTCACGAGGTCCTGCTTCGAGTTTTTCAAGGTCTGCACGAACTGGGCGGTCTGGTCCATCTTGTCCAGGTCAACGGCACTGTAGAGGGCATAACGGGCAAAGTACTCCTCATAAGCCTCACCGGCGAAACGTCTCACACCAATGCTACTCAGATTAAAGGCCTCTTCCTTCTTGTCGAGGTAATAGGCAGCCTGGGCATACTCATAGAGGAAACTCTCGTCGATGGTGTTCGGGTTGGTGCGCTGATAGTACTCATAGGCCTTCCTGAGGTCGATAGACCAGAACATGTGGCCGAGTTCTGCATCGGCAGGATAACTGGGCACATTCTTCTTCAGGAGTTCCATGGTCTGCTCCACGGTCTGCGGGTCACGCTTGCGGTAGATGCTGGCGTAACGGGTGTAGCCGTTGGGGTTGGTGGGGTCAAGGGTCATCGACTGCTGATACCACATGGCGGCCTCGCCACCATCGTCCTTCAGAGCCTCCACGTCGCCTTTCAGCACGTAGGCATCACCGAAGTTCTTGTTCTTCTTCAGTGCCATGTCGGCATACATGATGGCCTTGTCATACTGCTTGGCAGTGAAGTAGGCATTGCCGAGGGCAACGAGGGCCTCGGGATTCTTCTTGAACTGTTTCACATAGGTCTTCACCAGGTCCTTGGCTGCATTGGGGTTCGTGGGATCGGCCTTGAGGGCAGTGATGATCGGACCCAACTGCGAACTGTAGACGGTGGATTGTGCGCTGGCTGCTATCTGCGACAACACCAGCATGGCAACAATTGCCAGATATTTGATTGCTTTCATTTTCTTCTCGTTTTTAAGGGTTAGTATTGCGTATTGGTTGTTGTCTCTTTGACGGAGTAAACGAAATATCGTTTAATGATGGTGGAAAAAAATGTATCCACCTTATTATTATTTTTTAATGTCTACTTTTTTCAATTCCAGGTCGCCGCGGTAGGGCAACAGGCCCGCACGGAGAATGATGGTCTGGCCCTGAGGGCCTGCCACAAACTCTGTGAAACCACGGGGCAGACGGAAACCGGGATCCACCAATATGGCATAAAGGGTGCGCACAAAGGGATAGGTGCCGTCGAGCAGGTAGAACTGATAGGGCTTCCAGGAGTTGTCAGGAGTAGCCTCGTCTCTTATCGAGACAGACATCACTTGAACATTCATGTTGAAGGTGGTGTGAGTGGGGTCGCGATGGTCCATCACCCAGTTCGAACCAATCACACCAATGGCATTGGGATTGTTCTCGACATATTCTATCACGCCTTCACTCGTCTTGGCGGCAACGATGTTCTCGCTGTTGATGGGCTTGCCGTCAAGGATGGAGTCCACACAATAGTGGAGCGTGGCCGAACGGGCATTGTCGAAGACAACATCAATCTTGCCACGGGTGGAACCTTTCACAATCTGGTTCCAGTTAGTGGCTTCACCACTGAGGATGCGTTTCACGTCTTTCACCGAGATGCAAGTGTCCTTGTTGGCACGGTTCACGATAAACGTGATGCCATCATATCCTATCCTATACACACGAGGCTTGATGTCGAGTTTCGTCTCAATGTGGTTGCGCTCTCCTTCCTTCAGGTCGCGCGACGAGAAGTAAAGGGGAATCTCTCCTGCCATGAGTTTCGTGAAACCGTCGATGTCGTCGGTGTAGGTGGGGGTGAGATGGGCTTCCGGGTAGAGGAATACAAATTGCTTGCGCTCCTCTTCCACGATAGGACTAAAACTTTCGTCAGAGGCGAATTGCATCGCCCCTGACGTAGTTGTATCGGTTCTATGATTCTTTTTCTTATCTCCACCGCATGACGAAACAAACGCCGCCAGTATCAATAATACTAGGAATGTATAGAAGAAAGTTCTTTTCATTGTTGCTTTACTGAAGCTTGAATGTTACAGGAAGATTGTACTTCACACGCACTGCCTGACCGTTCTGCTTACCAGGATTCCACTTCGGCATTGACTTCACCACACGCACGGCTTCTTTGTCGAGCGACTGGTCTACGCCACGCACCACGGCTACGTTGCTGATGCTACCGTCGGGCTCAACCACGAACGATACCACAACTTTACCCTGGATGCCGTTCTCCTCTGCTACTGGAGGATAGTGGATATTGCTGCTAAGCCATGAGAGAAGAGCACCTTGGCCACCGGGGAACGACGGCTGCTGTTCCACAACGTCGAAGATCTTCTGGGTGACCTCTTGCTTCACCTCTTGCACAGGCTCTGGGGCTGGTGGTGGGGGAGGAGGAGGAGCCTCTACTGCCGTCGGAGGAACGATACGCTCGTTGGTACCCTCTTGGTCCTTGGCACCCACGGCAACGTCCTTGTCGAGGTCTTGCATCTGCTTCACCATGTTCTCTTCCTTCACCAACTCGTCTTTCTTGATCTCGGGGGCGGTGAACTGCTGGGTAGCACGCTCCTCGGGAACCTTCATCTCCTGTGGTGGTGGTGGTGGTTTTTGTTCTTCTTGTTTCCGCTCTTTCTTAGCGGCTTCTTCCAATTTCGAGAGCTCTATCTGGGCATTGTAGGCTGCCAACTCCTTGGCACGCTGTTCCTCGATGACTTTCCATGCGAGGTAACCGCCAATCAAGAATACGGCAGCCGTAAGGATAAGCAGTGACACGATGTTACGGCGCGACGTACCCTTGCGAAGCTGATAGGCTCCGTATTCCTGGTTCTTGCCAGCGAATACCATCTCAATCCATTTCGGATCGAATAGATCAATTTTTGCCATTTTTGCTTTACTTTTTAAAAGGTTAATTTCACATCGTTTACATCTTCACGCCTTTCGAGGTGAGTAACTTCTCATCGTCGGGGTTGATCTTGTCGATGACATAAGTACCGATACTCAGAATCTGCATCTCGTTGAGAGCGTTGATCATATCCTGATAGGTCGAGTTGTCGGTGGGCTTGATAACGATGGTCAGAGTAGGTATCTTCTCACCGTCAATATCACCGCGCATGATGTCGGCCTTCTTCTGCTGGTAGATGGAGTCGATAGGATATTTCTCCGGATGGTTCTTCTTATCCTGCTCCAGTTTCTCCATGGCAAGGATAATGCGGTTCACCGGCTTCTGTCCGTTCTCCACAGCGTGGTATCTCAACACGTCACGAATGCCCTTGTCGGTCCAGGTGGTCTCCTGAATCCAGTCGGGATTGTTGTAGTCGGGAATACCTTTGCCGTAGTAGAGTTTGTTGTCGGCAGCCACATACAACGTAATGGTCTGGGAAGCCTTGGCCTCGTTCTTATTCTGTTCTTGTTGGTTCTTGTCGTTGCTCGGCATGAACAGTTCCATACTGCTCGGTTTGCTGAGGGTCGTACAGAGCATGAAGAAGGTAATAAGAAGCATAAGCATATCCACCATCGGCGTGAAGTCGACGCGGACGTTGATTTTCTTCTGTTTGCTTTCTTTTTTCTTTGCCATTATTATTCGCCTCCCATATTCTCTATGTAACTTCTGGCAGACAGCACCTTGCCACCATCAAGTTGGGTTGCCATGTAGTAGTGGCTCTCACCCATGTCCTGAAGTTCGTTCATCACCTTCTTGATGGTCTTGTAAGGAGTGTCTTTGTCGGATTTGATGACAAGTTGCACGTCGGAGTTGGCAACCAAGGCTGCCGTTACCCATTGCTGGAACTCACTCATGCCACCGTCAATACTGTCGAGGGGAATACCTGCCTTGATCTTCGGGTTGTTGCCCTGAAGAATCTCCGAACGCTGGGCTTGGTCCAGACTCAGGTAGGTCTTCATTGAACTGAGGGGCACACCAAACTGTGCCTCGCTCTCAAACACGTTTTTATGCAAGGCGTCAACACCGGGGAGCATGTCGTCGAGCATCTGGCCAAGTTGTGCGGCATTCGACATTCCAAGGAATACCGTGCCGTTGCCGGTGGCCTTGCCGTTGACTTTCTCCGGACTGACGGTTATCGAAAGTGTATTGGTCTCGGGCACCTTTGTCTCGCTGACGGTTCCCGGCACGTTGACTCTCACAGGCTCGTTCTTGATGAACGTAGAGGTGAGCATGAAGAATGTCAACAGCAGGGTCATCACGTCCGACATCGGCGTCATGTCGATCCAAACGTCACTTTTCTTAATTTTTACTTTACCCATAGCTGATAAGTTTTTAAAGGGTTAGTAAAAATTAAGCTTCTTCTGCGTGGTTGGCTTCGTAGGTCTGTGCGATTGAATATCCAACTTCGTCGAGTGCGTAAGTCAACTTGTCCACCTTGTTGGTGAAGTAGTTGTAGGATACAACAGCAAACCATGATGTGGCAATACCGAAGGCAGTGTTGATAAGGGCCTCGGAGATACCTTGTGCCAACTGGCCAGAGTCTGCGGCACCACCTTTACCCATGGCGGAGAACGACTTGATCATACCAACCACAGTTCCGAGAAGTCCGGTAAGTGTACCGAGGGTTACGATGGTAGCGATGATGGGGAGGTTCATTGTGAGGGTAGGCATCTCAAGCTGGGTGGCTTCCTCGTGAGCCTGGGCAATCTTTGCCACTTTCTGAGCCTTCTTGATACCGGGGGTCTGCTCCATCTCCTTGTAAGCGTTCAGAGAAGCGGAGAGCACGTTGGCCACGGAACCTTTCTGCTGGTCGCAGAGTTGCTGAGCCTTAACGAAGTCATTGGCATTCAAGGCAGCCTTGATGTTGGTCACAAACTTAGGCAGAGAGCCTTTACCGAAAGCGGTCTTCAGAGCCAGCCAACGCTCGATAGACATAGCGAGCACGGTGAGCAACAGGGTGTGGATCACAGGCACGATGACACCGCCCTTGAAGATCAGGCCCCATACGTCCTTGGCTTCGCCTTCAGCATCACCACCTTCGAAGTGCATGCCGTTGCCAAACCACAAGAAGAAGAACAAGAAAGCGAATATTGCGCAAGCGATGATGATCCAGAATGCGCCTCTCACTCCTGTGAAACCAGTACTTTTCTTTGCCGGCTTTGCTCCGCCAGCGGGTTTTGTTGTTGTTGCCATAATTTTTTTAATTTGTTGATTTAAGTTATTAATAAATTTAAGTTATAAAAATGTCGATAATAATAATACTTAAAATGTATTATGCTTATGCATACATATGTAATTACATTAACTTCGCAAAGATAATAATTTAGATGAAACTAATCTTGTGATTAAGGAATTTTAACAATTTATTTCTTTATTTTTGCTTTATCTGTGCCTTTGTTTCTTGTCAATGCAGTGCTGAAAGGGCTTCTTTGATGCGTCGCATGGCCTCGCGGATGTTGGTGTCGCTGGTGGCATAACTCATCCTGAAACACTCGGGGTCGCCGAAGGCATCGCCTGCCACGGTGGCCACATGGGCTCGGTCGAGCAGGTAGAGGGCAAGGTCGGTGGAACTGGTGATGGTAGTGGTGCCGTCGCTCTTGCCGAAGAAGGAGTCGCACTTGGGGAAGAGGTAGAAAGCACCCTCGGGCACGTTCACCTCCAGACCGGGGATGTCCTTGGCGAGGGCTACGATGAGGTCACGGCGGCGCTCAAAGGCCTGCCGCATCTCCTCCACGCAGTCTTGTGGCAGCACATAGGCGGCCTCGGCGGCTTTCTGGCTCACCGAACAGGCACCGCTGGTGTATTGTCCCTGCAACTTGTTACAGCCCTTCACTATCCATTCGGGGGCGGCCATGAATCCGATTCTCCATCCGGTCATGGCGTAGGCCTTCGACACGCCGTTGATGATGATGGCGCGCTCTTTCATCCCGTCAAACTGGCCGATGCTTTCATGGTGCCCAGTGTAGTTGATGTGCTCATATATCTCGTCGGCGAGCACGAAGAGGTCGTCGTGGGCGAGCACTACGTCGGCAATCGCACGAAGTTCTTCCTTGGTGTATACGCTGCCGGTGGGGTTGCTCGGCGAACAGAGTATCAGCATGCGGGTCTTGGGGGTGATGGCGGCTTCGAGTTGCTGGGCGGTCATCTTGAAGTTCTGTCCGAAACCGGTGGGCACCACTACGGGCTCTCCGCCAGCCAACTTCACCATCTGTGGGTAACTCACCCAATAGGGAGCGGGTATGATGACTTCTTCACCATCGTCGACAAGGGCCATGATGGCATTGCAGACACATTGCTTGGCACCGTTGGAGACGAGGATTTCGTTGGGGGAGTACTCCAGCCGGTTCTCGTTCTTCAGTTTCTCGCTGATGGCCTTGCGCAGACTGGGATATCCCGGGACGGGGGAGTAGCGTGAGTAATTCTCGTCGATGGCTTGCTTGGCAAGTTCCTTGATGGCGTCGGGGGTGTTGAAGTCGGGCTCACCGACACTGAGGTTGATGACGTCGATGCCTTGTGCTTTCATCTCGCTGCTCTTCTGCGACATCACGAGGGTGGCTGAAGGGGCGAGGCGGTTGAGTCGTGCAGATAATTTTGCCATATATGTCGTCGTTTTTTGGGTTTCTAGTTTCTTAACGGATGGAAAGCCACTTTATTACGTTGGAAGCGGGCTTTTCATCCTCTTGGGCTAAAGTGGGTGTCACGAGGTGGGGTTAGAGATGCAGGGTGTGCCCCATGCGCTCTTTCTTCGTGCGCAGGTATTTGATGTTGTAGGGATTGGGGGTGGTCTCGATGGGCACGTTCTCCACGATCTCCAGGCCATAGGCCTCGAGTCCCACGCGCTTCACGGGGTTGTTGGTGAGCAGGCGCATCTTGTGGATGCCAAGGTGGCGCAGCATCTGTGCCCCGCACCCATAATCACGCTCGTCGGGCTTGAAACCGAGGTGGGTGTTGGCATCCACGGTGTCGTAGCCTTCTTCCTGGAGTTTGTAGGCGGCAATCTTGTTCATCAGACCGATGCCGCGGCCCTCCTGCTGCATGTATATGAGCACGCCCTTGCCTTCCTTCTCTATCATCTCCAGCGACTTGTGCAGTTGTTCGCCGCAGTCGCAGCGCATGCTGCCGAGGATATCGCCGGTGATGCACGAGGAGTGCACCCTCACGAGCACAGGCTCTTCGGCGCTCCAACTGCCCTTGGTGAGGGCAAAGTGCTCGGTGCCGTTGCTCTTCTGCCGGAAGGGGATGAGTTTGAATTGCCCCCATTGGGTGGGCAGGCTGACCTCGCTGCCCACCTCGATGAGCGAGTCGCGCTGCAGGCGGTAGGCTATCATGTCCTTGATGGTGATAATCTTCAGACCGTGCTCCGTAGCCATCTTCTTCAACTCCGGCAGACGGGCCATCGTGCCGTCGTCGTTCATGATTTCCATCAGTGCGCCGGCAGGGTAGAGACCGGCAAGGTGGCAGAGGTCAATGGTGGCCTCGGTGTGGCCGCTGCGACGCAGCACGCCGTGGTCCTGGGCGTAAAGGGGGTTCACATGACCGGGACGGCCGAAGGTCGCGGGGGTCGACGTGGGGTCGGCCAGCGCGCGGATGGTAGCGGCACGGTCGTGGGCACTCACTCCGGTGGTGCACCCCTCCAACTTGTCGATGGTGACGGTGAAGGGGGTGCCGAGCACGGAGGTGTTCTCCGACACCTGGCGGGGCAGGTCGAGTTCCTCGCACCGCGAGATGGTGATGGGGGCGCAGAGCACGCCGCGGGCATGTTTGAGCATGAAGTTCACTTTCTCGGCGGTGATCTTCTCGGCGGCGATGACGAGGTCGCCCTCGTTCTCGCGGTCTTCATCGTCGACGACGATGACGAACTTCCCTTCCCGGAAGTCTCTCACGGCGTCTTCTATGCTGTCGATGATTATCTGTTCCATATTATTATAATGTAATGTCGTTTCCTGTGGCCGACTTGTCGAGGCCTTTCTCCTTGATGCGGGCGATGATGTTGGCATTGTTTTGCTTGATCACACGGAGGTCTTTGAGCAGGCGGAGCCTGAATGTCCACATACGGATGTAGAGGAAGGCACCGAGGGGGACGAGGATGGCGGCCATGATGTTGAGCCACTTGCGCTCGAAGGGCCGGGTATGGGCTTTCTCGGAAACCACGGGATAGCGGCCCAGGAGCGATAATATCATCCTGTCGCGGGTGTTGCCCAGGTCTTCTATCACCGACTCGAGTTCCTCGCTGATACGCTCTATCTCATGGTCGGGCTGATACTTGAAGAACACCTTGATGATGTTGGGAGGCGACTTCAGGTTGTGGTCGTGGGCATAGGTGGTAACCTCATTGCTCAGGCGCTCCAACTCTTCTATGTCGGCGATATAGTTGGGGTCGTTGATAATAACTTCCTTGCCCTGCACGCTGCGCTTGCGTCGCATGCCCAGGATGCGCATGCCCAGATTCACGTAGGCGTCGAGGTTGAACACGGCAGAGTCGTTGTTGGCCTTATAGGTCACGAAGGCCGCCGTGGGGGCGAGGACGGCGGTGGCGAGTCCCTTGCCGAACCATATCGACCACATTCCGCCGCGGGCCATGCGGTAGCCGGTGTTGTCGAGGATATAGAAGATGATGAATACCACCACCGAAGCGATAATGGGAATGCCGAGTCCACCCTTGCGGATGATGGCTCCCAGCGGTGCGCCGATAAAGAAGAAGATGATGCACGACAGGGCGAGTACAAACTTGTTGATGGCTTCTATCTTGTGCTGCCTGAGGTCGTAGTCGCCTTCATCGGTCACCATGCTCTTGAAGTCGAGTTCGCTCATGTGCTGGTTCACCTTTGAAAGGGCGTTGTTCATCGCCAGGCGCTGCTTGTCGGCGGAGAGTTGGTTGTAGAGGCTGTCGAAATTGTATTCCTGACGGCGAGAGGCCTGCAGCGCGCGCAGCGAGTCGGCCTTGGAGATACCGTTGATGGCATAGGTCACATGCTTGGCGTCGTTGAAGTAGGCTCGTCCGATACTGTCGAAGGTATGGTTCAGCGAGTCGATGTCTACGCGGATCTGACTGAGACTCTTGCCTTGTGCGTTCTGCCCCCATACATTGGCATCGGCAAGACTGAAGTCGCCGTCGAAGTCTATCAGGATGCGTTTCTTCCAGAATGACTCGCGGCGGTAGGGCACAGAGGCGTTTCCGCCAAGTTCCGAGGAGCGCATGTTCTCGAACCACTCGCCGCTGTAGAGGCTCAGCAGCAGGTGCTTCTTCTCGGCGGTCGACTGCAGCATGCCTGAGTCGGCGAGGATGATGGCGGCATCGTCGTAACTGCCGGTCATGCGGTAAATCATGATGCCGTAGAGCATGCCGGTGTTGAGGTCCTTCCGCTGCACGTAGATATTGCACTGGGGGATGCCGTCGTAGAAAATGCCTTCGGGAATCTCAAGCTCCGGACTCTTCTGCTTCATCGAGATGAGCAGACGGGCCATCTTCTTCTTCGATTCCGGACCCACGTTGTTCTGGAAGTAGAACGAGCCGCAGGCGATGAGCACCACGATGAAGGCAAGGGGCCTCAGGGTCTGCATCAGTGAGATGCCTGCCGCCTTGATGGCGGTGAGTTCCGAGGTCTCACCCAGATTGCCGAAGGCGATGAGCGAGGAGAGGAGAATGGCGAGGGGAAGGGCCTGTGGCACCATCATCAGCGACATGTACCAGAAAAACTGCCCGAGAATGTCGAGGGTGAGGCCCTTGCCGATAAGGGTGTCGACATATTGCCACACAAACTGCATCATCAGCACAAACAGGCTGATGAAGAATGTGCCGACAAAAAGCAGCGCAAACTGCTTGATGATCATGACATGGAGCCTCTTTATCCCAAACATCGTGAACTAAAAATATATCACGGATTCATTGTCGAAATGCAAAAGTACGACAATTTTATCAGAAACTCCCATTTTTTGGATTTTTTATTCTTACTCAACGTTTGCCGGTGAGGAAAAATGATACGAGAAGAAGGGCTTGAAGAAGGGTGGAGGACCAAAGGACGGAATCATAGTCCCGTGGCCTGACGCAACTGGTCGAAATTCTGCTCCCAGATGTCGTAAAGGCTGTCAAGGTCTTCGGGGAGGGCGAAGTCGGTCACGTGCAGACTGTAACCGTCGGTCATCTCGTTGTGCACCATGCGCATCTCCAGATAGGCATCGGGGTCGGTCTCGTCGGCCCAGCGTAGGCGGATGTGGCTGTGGCGCACGCGTTCCAGCGTGTTGGCACAGCGTTTCTCATGGTGACTCCATTCGTCGCCCCATGTGAAGAAGAACTTGTCGTCTACGGCTTTCACTTCATCGGCAAGCCATTTGCCCATTCCGCCTTCGGTGCTGATGATTCCCCAAATGATATTGGCAGAGGTGGAACGGAGGCTGCGCTCAATCTCTATTTGTTGTTTTTTCATTTGTGTCAAGAGGATTAAGGTTTCTTTATATTAATAGGTAAATGGTGGTGACGCAAACATGGCGTCATGTGTTTCTTACGATGTGGCAAATATAGCAAAAAAAGTTTGATGCAAGAAAAAAAAAGAAAATATTTTTGGCGATAACAAAAAAATGCTTACCTTTGCACCCGCTTAAAACATGATGGCGGGATAGCTCAGCTGGTTAGAGCGCATGATTCATAATCATGAGGTCGCCGGTTCAATCCCGGCTCCCGCTACCAAGAAATCAGAGAGTTACGAGAGTAGCTCTCTTTTCTTTTTCTTCCTTACGATACAAATCTGATACAAAATCGCGTGATTGGATGCCTTTTGAAACGTTGTGCAATCTTGTTTTCTTCACGATGTTTCAGGTGGGTATCTCATCGTTGTTCCTTTTTTAGTTTGTTGGATGCCATTCTCATTATATGTTTTCTATAGCAAGAGAATACCAAGGCCGCTTATATATTATATGGTGGTGCAAATCCATGCGTTTTTAACTATTGGTTCCTACTTGAGCAAAAAATTGCTAAAAATGGCAATGCGATTTGGAGAATAGGGAAAAATGTTCTACTATTGCCAATGCAACTGGAACGTTGTCTTTTCGGAATCAGTGCCGAAGCACGATATATTCCCAAAGTCGCACTTTGCCCATAACATGGTGAGTGAATTTCTTTAATTCTTTTTCTTTAATTTTTTTTCTTTAAGGTCTCTGGCTTTTGCCAGAAACAAATCTTTAATTCGTTAGCGGACTTAAACTTAAAAAAAAAGAATTATTGACATGAATTGTAAAAAAATAAATGCTAATTCAACGTTAGCAGACACTTTCCTTTTCTTGTTCAAGGAATTAGGTTTGGAACAATTGCTCGGCGAAATCGTCAAGGAGGCTGTTTCGACCTCCCTGCAGCCTTCTCCGAAACAAACTGAATATCCTGACGATTCAGCGTACTACACCCGCGCAGAACTTTGCCAGTTGGCGCACATCACAGAATCCACCCTCTGGCGGCTCGAAAAGGCCGGCATCATTCGAAAAATAAAACTCGGCAGGAAGAATCTCTATTCGCGCCTCGATGTTGAGGCATTGCTCGGGTCGGGTGGTTTTCGTATTCCCCAGAAAAAGCAGAGAAAGGAGGTGGAGGAATGACCAACAGGGACTACATGAAAGAGGCACGCGAAGAAGTCGTGTCTTTCGCTATGTCTGACCAACAACAGCCATCGCTGAAGATGGTGGCTGCTGTAAATGCCCTTTTCCGTGACATCTTCCCGAACGAAGGACAGAAGTCAGTGGAAAACGCCGTCGCGTGGCGGACAATCGAGGTTCAACGGCTGGTCATCGACCTCATTAGGGATTTGTCCTACAATGAGCTGACAAAGGCAGAGAAAGCCCTTAAATCAATCGCTGGGACATTTGCCACCGTCCGCTGTGTCGGTGGCGACTGGAGGGCTTACGTCGCCCGTGATGGCCGGACTGCTGACCGGGTGATTGACGAACATACGGCGAAGGATTTCAAGTTGGGTAGACTTTCGATGGGCGAACTCATCAACAGAATTTATCCTGACGGCATTCCTCTCCAGATGGAAGAGCAAAAAGAACATCGAATTAAGGGATGGAGGAGATGAACATGGACACAAAAAAAGTGGCAAAAGCCGAAGCCCCCACCACCAAAGACACCGCAAAGGTAGAGAAATTATCAGAAAGTTACAAGAATATTTCGGATTTTTTTCATTAAAAAGGTCTGAAACCGCCCACTGATTGGAATCTGAGATTTCTTAGCCTAATCCATCGAGGATGGTTCGATGATTTAGACGAAAAAATCACTAAACCAAGATTTAGATTCAATATTAATGGCGTAGATTGCGTGCCAAGTGGAGAAGTAACCGCAATAGCAGGGAAACCTGGTGCAGGAAAAACAACCGCCCTTGCCATCTTCGTTGGAGTTCTCATTGGCCAAATAGAGTTCCTTGGGATTAAGTGTGTGACCCCTTGTCGAAAAGTATTATGGTTGGACACTGAGAAAGGTCCATTCTCGTGCAAGCAGAAAATGTCAATTTTCAGACAAGTGGCGGATATTGGTAATGACGAAAAATTAGAAAACCACAATGTGTATTTCTCGTTGCTGCGTCAAGAGTCCACCATCGATAGGCTTTTCGATGCCTATGCATTGGCTCAACTTGACAATTACGATTTAATAGTCATTGATGGGATTTTTGATTTCACTTCAGACCCGAATAAAGATTTTTGTTCGGTGACCGACCTTCTACGAGGGCTTGCAGACAACGGGGCTTCTGTTTTCGCGATGCTGCACACCAATAAAAAAGACGATCATATGCGCTACGCTATTGGTACTGAATTAGAACGGATTGGCACAACGCGGTTCACCGTAGTGTGCGAAGGAAATGTTCATAAAATCAAGATGGATAAAAGCAACGATACAGCATTGGCTTCCGTTGTTTCATTCACTTTCGATGAATTTGGACATGTCGTTCCAACATCTAAGCAGACTGGGAAACCTAATGATAATAAAGAACATGCTCTCAATGAGATGATGAATAAGGCTTTCGAAGAGTGTAAAGATACGCTTTCTCACACATCACTTGTAACTCAACTGAAGGAAATATATCAAATAATTTAAGTTCCGCAAGTTCCTAACTTGCCAGTTTTAATTGATAAAGTTCAATGAAATGACTGATTTTGTCCGACCTATTCACGAGCATGTCAAGGATATGTTCATCCTCGATATTAAAGCACTC
>Ga0256407_10008403_pt1 | contig 15183 bp, 17 predicted proteins | sample RumenRJG_04DNA_FD_193489 | JGI IMG/M metagenome (GOLD analysis project Ga0256407, IMG submission 193489) | Bovine rumen microbial communities from Lethbridge, Alberta, Canada - RJG_04 | ecosystem: Host-associated > Mammals > Digestive system > Stomach > Rumen | place: Canada: Alberta...
TCGGTAATCCTCACCCCGGGTCGCTACAACTCAGCCTACTTCGAGCACTCGTATCTGGCCGAGAAGACTGGTGCAACGCTGGTCTACCCCGGCGAGCTTTTTGTTGAGGACAACATGGTGTACTACACAGGCATAAACAAAGAGCGTACCCGAGTGGGCTGCATCTACCGCCGTGTAAGCGACGAATATATGGACCCGATGATATTCGAGGCTTCGTCGCTCCTTGGCATCCCAAACGTGATGCAGGCTTACAAGGCTGGCAACGTGGCTCTCGTAAATGCCATCGGCAACGGCGTGGCCGACGACAAGGGCATCTACTACTTCGTGCCGAAGATGGTTGAATATTATCTTGACGAAAAGCCTATTCTACAGAATGCCCCAACCTATCTGCCTTATTTCAAAGATGACTATGATTTCGTACTGAAAAACATACAAAGGCTTGTAGTCAAGGATGTGAGCGAAGCCGGCGGCTACGGAGTGGTTTTTGGCAAGGATTTGCAAGATGATGAGCTTGAGAAACTGAAGTCGCTCATCATTGAGCAGCCGCGCCGATGGATTGCACAAGAAGTCATCGATTTCAAGGATTTGGAGATTCTGGAGGGCGACGGCTTCGTGGAGCGCAAAGCCGACTTGCGCGCCTTCGTAATAAGCGGAAAGGAGACGAGGGTGTGGCGCAGCGGTCTGACTCGCTTCTCGCGCAATCCCGACTCGTTTGTGGTGAACTCGTCGCAGGGCGGAGGTTTCAAGGATACTTGGGTAGTGGAGAATTGACAGTTCACAATTGACAATTCACAATTTTAATTGAAAATTGAAAAAACTGAATTCAAAATTCATAATTGCCTTCATAATTAACTGAAATACGAGGGATTGAAAAAAATATCCTCTTTACTTTAATAACCCTTCATTATAATTTTAAGAATATGGTTAAAAGCACAATAATATCGGCACACAAGGCTAACAATCTGTTTTGGCTGGGACGTTACGAAGAACGCGTTTACATTACGCTGCATCAGTTGAGCAAATGCTGCGACAAGATGATTGACGGTGAACGGAATGACTATCTGCCTATCTGGCAGAAACTCGATTCGACGGGCAACTATCAAACTAACGACGAGTTTACCGTTGGCATGATGTACGACGAAACGAATCCGTCATCAATAATGTCGGCACAGACAAGGGCGATGGACAACGCCATTCTGCTGCGCGAGGAGATAATGTCGGAAACTCTCGGCTACCTCGAAATGAGCGTGGCTCTGCTGAAAGAATGTCGTAACAAGCAGGAGATGAACCTCTGCAATCTGCAACCAGTGATAGACTGGTCGCTCGCCTTCTGGGGCGCGGCAGAACAGCGTCTGCACAACCACGAGGCACTCTACATCATGATGATGGGACGCAACGTGGAGAACCTGGACATGCTGCTGCGGTTCGACTACGACCATGAGCGCATAGCTCTGGCATACGACTCGCTGAAGCGTTACCTCCGCCACATGCCCGGTCTGCTTAATGAAGACATCGAGAGTCAACTTGACGACCTTATTGCAAGCAAAAGTACAAAACTCAGCAATACGGAATACAAGAACTGCATGCTGTCTCTGCTTAACCAACTGACCAAGATTTAAACGATGAAACGATATCTGTACAACTATCAGACCATCGTGACATTCAGCGAAGCAGTATCAAGACACACCGTGATGCTGCGATGCCAGCCAGCCGCAAACGACTTTCAGACTATAGAACAGGAACACGTTGTGGCATCGCCCGACTACGTTCTTTCTACGGGCACCGACGCCTTCGGCAACCGCATCCTCTTCGGCAGCACAAGAAAGCCACAAACGGTTTTCGCCTACGTCAGCACCGGAATCGTAGCAACAGAAACATACTTGCAGAAACAATGCGGCGGAAACATCTTTCTCTACCGCCAGCCGTCGCGACTGACAGGTATAAACGAGGCGATGAAGGCTGCGGCAGCGACAGAGCCAGAAATGAAGCCATTGGAGAAGGCTGAAGAATTGTGCCACCGCGTGTACCAGATGATGAAATATCTACCAGAGACCACCACGGTAGATACGCCGGCGAGCGAAGTGTTTGCCAGACAATGCGGCGTGTGTCAGGACTATGCCCATCTGATGATTGCCTTCTGCCGTGCCAACGACATTCCGGCGCGCTACGTGAACGGATTCCTCGAAGGCACGGGGCAGACGCACGCTTGGGTCGAGGTGTTCGACGGCTACGTCTGGCAGGGCTTCGACCCTACGCACGACTGCGAACTGATTCAGCAGGGCTACGTTAAACTGGCGCACGGACGCGACTCGGCAGACTGCCCCGTGAGCCGCGGAATGTTCTGCGGACAGGCCGTGCAACAAACACAAATCAACGTAACACTACAAGAACTATGATTAAGACTATAGTATCGACAGAACTGCCCATCGACGAGCAGTTCTGCATCCGCAAAAACGTGATACACAACGGCAAGGACGGACTGCGGTTCTGCATAGTCACAGGCACTCACGGCGACGAGCTGGAGGGTCAGATGGTGTGCTACGAGCTGGCGCGCATCGTGGGCGGACATCAGGATTTGCTCAACGGAACGCTCGAAATCTTCCCTGCCCTCAACCCGTTGGGCATCGACACCATACAGCGCGGCATCCCAAACTTCGACCTCGACATGAACCGCATCTTCCCCGGCGACCCGCACGGCACAATGGCAGAACAGACGGCGCATGCCATCATCGAGGACATCAAGGGGGCCGACATGGTCATCGACATACACTCAAGCAACCTTTTCCTGCGCGAGACGCCGCAGGTTCGCATCAACGTGCAGGATGCCGAATGGCTTGTGCCTTTTGCCGAGCATCTGGGCATGGACTTTGTGTGGGTTCACGAAGCCGCGACGGTGCTCGAAGCAACGCTGGCGCACTCGCTCAACAGCACCGGAACGCCGTGTCTGGTGGTCGAGATGGGCGTCGGCCAGCGCATCAACCACAAGATGTGCCGACGGCTGGTCGGTGGCATACTGAACCTGATGCGGCACATGGGCATGTGGCGAGGCGATGTTCTGGACGATGTGCCAAGCCCCATCGTCTGCAAGGGCGACCGCGTGACATTCCTGAATGCCGAGACATCGGGCGTATTCCTCACCGAGATTACATGCGGCACCAACGTGACCGAAGGACAGACCATCGGACAAATCGTCGACCCACTGCGCGGCAAAGTGCTCAGCACGGTAAAGTCGCCGGTCAACGGCTATCTGTTTACCATCCGAGCCTACCCCATCGTCTATGAAGGCTCGCTGATGGCACGAATCTTTAATTCTGAAGAAGTATGAGAGAAGAAACGATATTTGAGATGACATCGTCGTACCGCGATAACTTCCGCATCCGTGGATACCGCTTTGGCGAAGGGGCAAAGACGATTGCCATTGTCGGAGCGATGAGGGGCGACGAGGTGCAGCAGCAATACATCTGCGCCCAACTTGTAAACCGTCTGACAGCCATCGAGCGGCAGGGCGGCATAGTGAAGGGGAAAAGCATATTGGTCATACCGTCGTGCAACCCTTTCTCGATGAACGTGAGCCGACGCTTCTGGGCGATGGACAACACCGACATAAACCGGATGTTTCCGGGCTACGACAACGGCGAGACGACGCAACGCATAGCCGCCGCCGTCTTCGATGCGCTTAAAGGATTTGAGTATGGCATACAACTGGCAAGCTACTATGTGCCGGGCGATTTTATTCCGCACGTCAGGATGCTGAAAACCGGCTACGAAGATGTAGAGACGGCGCGCCTGTTCGGAATGCGCTATGTAACGACCTACAAGCCGCGCCCGTTCGACACGACGCTGCTCAACTACAACTGGCAACTGTGGAACACCAAAGCCTTCTCGGTCTATGCCGGAAAAACGACTCTGGTTGACCAGACAGCGGGAAACGAGAATGTAGATGCCATCCTGCGCATGATGAGCCGCACCCACATCATCGCAACCCGCTTTGGCGGTGCAGCCTTCGAGTCGGAAACCATCGACGAGTCGACGCTCATGCACATCAAGGCGCAACACGCCGGAATACTGCTTCGGCAAGTAAGTGCTGGAAGTCGCGTGCATCGTGGGCAGTCGTTGGCGAACATCATCCACCCGTACAATGGGCAGATTCTGAGTGACGTGAAATCGACGGTCGAGGGCACAGTCTTCTTCGCCCACAACCGTCCCGTGGTGCTGCAAAACGCCCTGTTGTTCAAGATTCACGCAATAGATTTGTAAACGAATAAAGCCTTCTGTAAATTACCGTTTTTTACAGAAGGCTTTATCTGTTCTGAACGAGATTAATCTCTTTGTTACTCATCAATCACTTTCAGTCCGTAAGATTCTACTTGTGGACAAGAAAAAAGCGAGTCGCCACTGGCATTTACGACAAGCGTATCGGCTTTCAGACTTATATCTTTCACGGCGTATCCTTTATAAATCAAGACGGAGTCATCATTGTTCACGAAATAGACAGACGACGGAAAATCTTGGTCAAGATTGCCGAATTCATGAATCAGCACGAATTTACCGTCCTCAACATCAATATGCTTACATTCTTCATTGTGGGGCTTGAAACTTGGGAAACAGCCACAAAACAGAAACAAGCACAGAAGAAAGGCTATTTTATCCTTAGGCATTTAAATCAAAATCATAAAAAAACGCCGCAAAGCTACTCAAAAATACTTTTACTACAATGAATAAGCGCATTTTCTTTTCGCAAACAAACAATTAAGAAATTCCAAGATTTCCCTCCGCAAAGTTTTGCTTGCCAAAAGACCGTTCATTCCGAAAAAACTTTGTACTTTTGTCGCACTAAATTCAAGCAAGAAAATGAGTTTTAAGAGAAGCATTGACGATATTAAGACACAGCCACTTAATCACGACAGCGGAACGAAGAAGGTATTGTTCAACTATCAGGATTTCGACACGCCTTGCAGACAGATTAGCGTTGCCACGTTCAACGCAGGCGATGTGTGCGAGGAGCACGTCCATCCCACTCTCGACGAGCATTTTTATTGGGAAGAAGGCGAAGGATTCTTCACTATAAACGGCGAGAATGTGCCATTCGCGAAGGGTGATTACATCTACGTTCCTGCCAACACGTCGCACTCCATCAAGTTCGAAAAGACGAGCAGATGTATGTGCATCGGCATTGCCCTCGATTGGAAAAATCCACAAAAATGAGATAACCAAACAAAAATTAAACGTAAAAAATGAAACATTTCGACAGCGACTACATGGAAGGCGCACATCCGCTTGTGATGCAGCGCTTGCTCGAGACAAACCTTGAGCAAACCACCGGATACGGAAGCGACGACTACACGGCAAAGGCAAAGCAACTAATCAGAGAGGCTTGCGGAAGCGATGAACTCGACGTTCATTTATTGGTGGGCGGAACGCAGACAAACTCGACCGTGATTGACGGCTTGCTGGCACGTCACGAGGGCGTCCTGGCAGCCACAACGGCACACATCAATGCACACGAATCAGGCGCAATAGAATCGTGCGGACACAAGGTCCTCACCCTTCCATCGCACGACGGAAAGGTAGACGCCGACGAGGTTGAGGACTTCATAACAAACTTCTATGCCGACGAGACATACGAGCACATGGTTGCTCCGGGAATGCTCTACATAAGCTTTCCAACCGAGTACGGAACAATCTATTCTAAAGAAGAGCTGACTAAGCTGCACGGCATCTGCCAGAAGCACGACATACCGCTTTACATCGACGGCGCACGCCTCGGCTACGGCTTGGCTTGTCCAGAGGCTGACATCACGCTGAAGGACATGAAAGACCTCTGCGACATCTTCTACATCGGCGGAACAAAGGTCGGCGCGCTGTTTGGCGAGTGCGTGGTGGCTCGCAAGGGCTTGCTAAAGCACTTCTTCCCACTGATAAAGCAGCACGGTGCACTGCTCGCCAAGGGCAGACTGCTCGGCATTCAGTTTGCAACACTGTTTACCGACAATCTCTACCACAAGATATCGGCTCACGCCATAGACATGGCAATGATTCTAAAGAAAGGCTTCGAGGCGAAAGGCTACAAGCCGTTCATCGACTCTCCTACCAACCAGCAGTTCTTCACTCTACAAAACGAGGTGATTGACAGACTGATGCGTACATCGACATTCGAGATTTGGGGCACGCGAGGCAAGACACACTCAACCGTGCGCTTCGTAACAAGCTGGGCAACAAAGCAAGAGGCAGTTGAGCAACTTATCGCAGAGTTGTAAAAGCATAAAAAAAGTTCCTAACCGTTTAGCGATTAGGAACTTTTCTTTTATCTCTGTTCTACTTTTATCAGTTCAAGTTCGAAGATGAGTGTTGAGTAACCGGGAATGTCGTCGCACCGTTTCTTGCCATAGCCAAGGTCGTACGGAAGGATTATCTCGAAGCGGTCGCCAGCGCGCATCTTTGTGAGAGCAATCTGCCAGCCCATTATCAGTTCGCGAACAACAAAGCAGGCAGGCAACGAATGTCCGTCTTCGGTTGTGTCGATAACCTTGCCGTCAATCAACTTGCCTGTGTAGTGGACAAACACGATGCTGTTTGTGCGCGGAAAGACCGTTCCGCCAGCCCCTTCCTTAATCTTGCGGTAGAGCATTCCGCTCTGATGCTTTGTATAGATGCCTTCTTCCTCCTTTGTTTTAAGAAAAAGAGCATTGGCTTCTTTGTATCGTTTTTCTCTTTCGTTCATTGTTTTTCCATTTTGTAGCCAAGACGCTTCAGTTCGATGGCAGCACCGAGTTTATAAAGCACCTTTATGCTGCGTACATACACATGAAATGCCATCGGACTTCCCGGCTCTACCTGCTCGTGACGGATTGTGTCGAGAGACTTCTCGGAGCAGATGCGCACAAGTTCCTCGCAGCGGTCATATTCCTCGCCCTTCATCTGCAAAATATCCTCGCGGATGTATTCGTCCATACAATCGAATCCGCGCACGTCGCGAAACGTCTCGTACAGATTTTGACAGCCCGAATATTTCTCCCACTCGGCATCCCAGCAATGTGCCACAGCCATGCCAACGTACATTGCCCAGCCAAGCGAGACGGTAGGATATTTTTCGAACTCCTTAACGGCATCGCCCATGTATGGCAGAGCAATCTGCTCCCATCGGTTGTCTATATCGGGCGATGATGCAAGAACCTTGTCGGCAACTTGCATAGCCACGCACATCTGCGCTATCTTCTGCATCAGCGCATCTTCATACTTTTCAAGATATTCCTGATTATCCATTCTTTCTGTACCTGAAAATTATCTGAGCAGTCCAAGTGCCGACAGTTCTTCCTTGCGAAGATTCTTCTCTACCTGCTTAACCAAATCCTCGAGTTCGAAAACCTGCTCTTCGAGTTGATAAAGCGAATTTGCCATGCGCTGTCTCTCGGCAACCGACGACGATGCGTAGACAAGCCTCTGCTGTTCGAGTTTCGCACTCATATCCTCAAAGTGCTTCTTGCGAGCCAGCCAGTTGTTTACCGACGTGTAGGCTGAAGGGCTCTTGAAGTCGGACAGATAATAGTAAACATGGTCGTCGTCTACCACAAAGGTGAATTCCTTCTTCGGAACAACGTTCTTTGCCGCCTCACTCTGGTTGCGCACGAAGACAAGACGCTCAAGAGCCTCATCAACGGCGTCCTTGTCGGTCCAAGTATCCTTCAGACTGTGAAGCATTGCCACCTTCTGGCACTGCTTGCGTTCATCGGGATCGTTGTAGTCGTAAGAAGTTCGCAATCCTTCGGGAATGAAGATGTAGATGCACACCTTTCCCTCGGGCTGATATCGGTCGCTGACGAGCCATCCAAGCTGGTTAACGTCGTCTTCTACATAAAGATATTCGTTAAACTCAGAATTGAACGGATAACCGAGGTTGGCAGGCTCAACAAAACCCGTACCGTCGCCGTTCTCGCGAGTCATGTAAATGTCGTATCCTCCGATGCCTTCGCGACTGTTTGACGAGTAGTACATCTTTGTTCCTTCGGAATTTACAAACGGATAGTTGATGTCGCAATCTTCCTGAAGTCCACGGCAGATGTGCGATTCTGTCCAACCATCACCCGCCTTGTCGCAGGTGAAAAGCTGAAGATGTCCTGCTTCGTTGCGATACGAATATGTGAGTTTTGTTCCGAATCCGTTGAGGAAAATCATCGCGCCGGTAGAATCGGCAACGTTGAAGAAATGCTGGTACGAGTCGATGGTTCCGTTCTCCTTGTCCATCTTTATCTCGCTTAGGAAAGCCTCCTTGTCGACCACTACACTATCGATAAACTGCACCTTCGATGTGTTTGGCAGATTGTCGCGCAGTTTTCGCACCTGCTCGCGCAGACGAGCCACAGCCATAGCCTCGTTGCTCTGCTTCTTCTTGTTCAGAAGAATTATCTGCTTGGTGTAATAAGTCTCGGCATCGTCGAGCATCCAGTTGGCACGATAATAGGCAGCCAACTTGGCGCACGACTGGATGTTTCCTTTCATTGCCTGCTTCTTCAACAGGTTTATCTGTGCTGCCGTCTGAGCCCATGCGCTTCCGGCTACGAGCATCGCAACGGCAAGAAAAGCATATCTTATAATCTTCATCACTATTCTATTTATGAAAAACGGCACAAATTTAACACTTTTTTACGTAAACGGCAAAAATACACAAGTATTGTTTTTTGTCGCGGCTGAATGCCCGGTTTTAGTTGAAAAATGAAAAAATCCGGAGCAACCAACTTTTCTTGCTTCGGAGTTTTCCAGAATTATTTGTAGATTTCGGCAAGTTTCTCGCCGAGTTTCTCGCCCATCAGATTCTTTGCAACAATTGTTCCGTCGGGAGCAACAAGCACGTTCGAAGGGATTGACATGATGCCGTAAGGTTCGGCTGCCACGCACTTCCATTGCTTTAGGTCGGACAACTGAACCCACTTCATTCCAAGACGCTCAACCGCACCCTTCCAAGCCTCAGCCTTAGAGTCGAATGAGATTCCGATTATCTCCAAGCCCTTGGCATTGTACTTCTCGTAGTTGGCAACCACGTTTGGCATCTCTCTTCGGCACGGACCGCACCACGAAGCCCAGAAGTCGATAAGAACATACTTACCCTTTCCTATCCACTCGCTGAGTCGATGAACATTTCCGCTGGCATCGGGAATCTCAAGGTCGATGAACTTCTTTCCGGGCATCGACTTCTCATAAGCCTCCTTAACCTTCTTTGGACGGCTCATAACCGAGTTTGCGAAATAAGGAAGCGAAGGGTCGAGCATTTTACAAAGTTCCTCATACTCAACCTCATAGCAAAGTTCGTTCATAAACACTCCGGCAACCACGTTGTTGCGGTTACGGCTCACAATTTCTTTCAGAGTCTTGACGTATTTTGCCTCGTCGTTGTCAGCAATGCTTCCGAGGAGGGCGTTCTCCTTCTTCAGAAGGTCGTTGAGTTTTGTGCCGCAGCTTGCACCGGTTGTAAGGTCTATGCTGATTTTGTCTCCATCTACAATGTACATAGCCGACTTGTAGCCCGACATTCGGCGGCTTTTGCGCGTTGCCAGCACAAGCACCTGATTAGCCTCGGTTGATTTTGACTTGAGCGTAAACGCGCCAGACTTTACGGCAACGCTGTCAATCGTGTTGCCAAGCATATCGTTTACGTAAAGTTTCTTTACGTTAGATTCGCATTTTCCGTTAAGTGTATAACTGTTTTGTGCCATTGCACCAACACTCAGCATTAGTGCAAAGCCAAGCATTTTACCTCTAATTTTCATGTTCATTATTCTGTGTATTAAAATGATTATGCAAAGATATATTTTTCCGTCGAGAAAAACAATGCTTTTTGGCTGATTATAAATTAAAACGGTAATACTTTTAGGTATAAAACAAGAAGAAAGTATCCCATACTGAATTAATAAATGTTAAAAAATGTTAATCAGAGTAAAATTTTAGCTCAAATATGTTGCATAACATAAAAATTACAGTATCTTTGCAACGTGTTTTTCATGGTATTAGATTAAAGGTTATAAAAGATGGGTTGTCGGGATGACAACCTTTTTTTTTGCCCTTACCCTAACCTATCATACCAAGGAAATATCGGTGAACCCTCAAATCATCATTCAGTTCGGGATGGAATGAAGTGGCAAGCAGACTACCCTGACGAACAGCCACAATGTTGCCATCGACCTTCGCAAGCACCTTTACGTCCTCGCCCACCTCAACAATAAACGGAGCGCGGATGAATGTCATCGGCACTTTCTCATCTTCGGAAGATGAGATGTCGCCGAAGGATTCTTCGGTATAGAAACTGCCGAGTTGACGGCCGTAGGCATTTCTGCGAACAATCACGTTCATGGCAGCATCACCAAGAAACGATTCAGAATCGTTGCCCTCAATCTTTTTTGACAAGAGAATCATTCCGGCGCATGTTCCAAAAGTTGGAAGTCCGCCGGCAATTGCACTGCGGATAGGTTCTACGAGATTCTCATCGCGCATGATGCGTTTCATTGCCGTACTCTCTCCGCCCGGAATGATAAGTCCTTTCGGCTCGTCGCGACCGATAAATTCCTGCCAGTTGGGCAGATTGCGAATCAGAACAGAGTCGGCACCTAATTTTTGGAGCATCTGCTGATGTTCAGCAAATGCTCCCTGTAATGCTAATATTGCAATAATCATATTACTTACCTCTTTCAGCCATCAGCAACTCAATCTCACTCTCGTTGATGCCAACCATAGCCTCGCCAAGATCCTCGCTGAGTTCGGCAATGACCTTAGGATTGTTGTAGTTTGTAACAGCCTTTACGATTGCCTGAGCACGCTTTACCGGGTCGCCGCTCTTGAAGATACCGCTACCAACAAATACGCCCTCGGCACCAAGCTGCATCATAAGTGCTGCATCGGCTGGAGTTGCAACGCCGCCGGCTGCGAAGTTTACTACTGGAAGTTTGCCGTTATTATGAACGAAATCTACCAAATCGTAAGGCACACGGAGCTGCTTTGCTGCCTCGTAAAGTTCGTCCTCGCTCATTGAGACAAGGCGACGAATTTCGCTCTGCATCATGCGCATGTGGCGAACGGCCTGAATAACATCGCCGTGCCCGGCTCGCCCTTTGTACGAATCATTGTAGCACCTTCGTTGATTCGGCGCAATGCCTCGCCAAGATCCTTAGCACCGCAAACAAAAGGCACTTTGAACTTGCGCTTGTCAATGTGATAAACATCATCTGCCGGACTGAGCACCTCGCTCTCGTCGATATAGTCAATCTCGATGGCCTCGAGAATCTGAGCCTCAACAAAATGACCGATACGGCACTTTGCCATGACTGGGATTGAGACAGCTTCCTGAATGCCCTTAATCATCTTAGGGTCGCTCATACGGCTAACGCCGCCTGCTGCGCGGATATCTGCCGGAATACGCTCCAATGCCATTACTGCACAAGCACCAGCCTCCTCGGCAATGCGAGCCTGCTCTGGGGTTGTTACATCCATGATGACGCCGCCCTTGAGCATCTGCGCCAAATTACGATTTAGTTCTACTCTGTTTTCCATTTTGCGTTTTATTTTCTTTTGTTTGAAATTTGTGGTGCAAAATAAATTTTATTTACACAAAACGACAAAATTCTGTTCCGAAAAGAGAAAACAATAAGCCGAAACAAACAAAAAAGCATCTGGAAAATTTCTGTCGAAACAATCCTGATGCTTTCTTTTTGTCAGATTTTCAGTAGTCTTTACGGACTTGAGTCGGCGATTTTCCGCAATTATTATGGAAGAACTTGCTGAACATTGCCTGAGACGAGAATCCGAGACTGTCGGAAATCTCCTGAATGGTGAGGCGCGAGTTTTCGAGAAGCGTTACCGCCTCGTGCATTATATATTCGGCAATAATCTGCTTTGGCGACTTGCCTACTGCCTTATCCGTAACCTGGCAGAGATAACGCGTTGTTATCGAGAGCCTTCCGGCATAGAAAGCCACATCGTGAGCCGACTTGTAATTCTCGGCAATTATCGACATAAAACGATTGTAGATGTCGGCAGGACGAGCCAGACGACTTTCTGCCGTTACCGAATAAACCACCTGACTGTGAACATAGGCATGGGCATTTGCCACCGCCTGAAAGACATCGTCGCCCATGGCCATGCGCGTTGCCACCGCCGTGGAGAATACTCCGGCAACGCCGTGCTTCTGCCAGCCTTCGGTGTTGTGCGACGAGAAGAAACGCTTCTGCCCCTCGGCATAGAGAATGGCGGTGAGCATTCCCTCGGTCTGATGTCCGCCGCGGAGCATCACGGCTTGCGCACCCATTTCGACGAGCATCTCGGCGGCACGAACCATATCGTCGTTTGTGGCAACGGTCATGCCGAGAAGAAGTTCTGCCTCGCTACACTTCAGTATGAGCAGAGAAGCCTCGGGAATGAGGTTCGACTTCCATGCCTCGATGGCGGCATCGCTGAGCAGACGCTCGCCATGCGACGACAAGATTCCCGGCACGAGAACAATCTTCCGGCAGCCGATAATCTCGTTTCGCAAAGCCCTTACAGTCTCGGCATCGCGCACCATTCCCACCTTCACGGCTCGCGGATGCACATCGTTGAACACCGCCTTTGTCTGCCCAGCCACCATGCTTGCCGGAAGGTCGTGGATGCTCTGAATCCCGTAGGCATCCTGAACGGTTATCGAAGTAATTGCCGTAACGGCACGCGCTCCGAGAGCCGAGATTGTGCGTATGTCTGCCTGAACTCCGGCAAAGCCCGTATTGTCCGAGCCTGTAACGCTCATAACTGGTATATTCTGCTTCATTCCGCGAAGATACATTTTTTTGCGCCACATCACCAAAAAAGAGTTCCGTTTTTAACAAATATCTGGCGGCGACAGCTTTTTTGAGAATCAAGACAGAGTAATGTGCGCTTTTTTTCATAATTTTGCCTGCTTATTATGAATAAAATGGACGAACAGAAAAAATTGTCGGAGGAGTACAAGCTCACCAAGCGCATCCGCACGCATTTTCAGAAAGGATTGGTGCAATATTCGCTCATCGACGAGGGCGACAAGATACTTATTGCGCTTTCGGGCGGAAAGGACTCGCTGGCTCTGCTCGAACTGCTTGCCGAGCGCAGCAAGGTTCTGAAACCGCGCTTCACGGTAGAGGCGGCACACGTTGTGATGACCAACATAAAGTACGAAAGCGACCACAAATATCTTAAGGAGTTTGCGGCGAGCCACGGCGTTAAGCTTCACATCGTGGAGACTTCTTTCGACCCCACAACCGACAATCGGAAGTCGCCATGCTTTCTCTGTTCGTGGAACCGGCGAAAAGCCCTCTTCACACTTGCGAAAGAACTGGGCTGCAATAAGATAGCGCTCGGTCATCATCAGGATGACATTCTGCAAACGATGCTGATGAACATCACCTTTCAAGGAGCATTCAGCACCATGCCGCCGAAACTTGTGATGAGGAAATTCGACATGACGATTATCCGTCCGATGTGCCTCGTTCACGAAGCCGACCTGAAAAGACTCGCCGAACTTCACGGCTATCGGAAACTGATAAAGAACTGCCCTTACGAAACCGATTCGCACCGCTCTGACATCAAGCAGATTTTTGCGCAGTTAGAGCAGATGAATCCGGAGGCGAGATACAGTCTGTGGAACTCGATGAACAACATTCAGACAGAACTTCTACCGCAGGCAAAAAACAATTAAACACCCATTTTTTTGATTATGATTACGGAAGATACGATATGCGCCATTGCCACCGCCCGCGGAGGTGCCATAGGCGTTGTGAGAGTTTCGGGAACAGAGGCGATTAGCATTGCCGACAAGATTTTCAGAGGCAGAAAGACGCTTGCCGAAGCAAAGGCGAACAGCGTTATATTCGGCAATATTGTCGATGCCGAACAGAATATCGTCGATGAAGTGTTGGTGAGCGTCTTCCGCGCACCGCACTCTTACACCGGCGAGGATTCGGTTGAGATTTCGTGCCACGGAAGCGACTACATTCTGCAAACCGTGATGCAACTTCTTATTGCCAACGGAGCGCGCACCGCCAAGGCAGGCGAGTACACAAAACGCGCCTTTCTGAGCGGAAAGATGGACTTGAGTCAGGCCGAAGCCGTTGCCGACCTCATAGCCTCATCGTCGGCAAGCACGCACCGATTGGCTCTGAACCAGATGCGTGGCGGATTCAGCAAAGAACTTGCGCAACTACGCGAGAAACTTCTGAAAATCACGTCGTTGCTTGAACTTGAACTCGACTTCAGCGAAGAGGATGTTGAGTTTGCCGACCGCATCGAACTTCAGAATCTGGCGGCAACAATCGAGGAACGCATCTGTTATCTTACGTCATCATTCAAACTCGGAAACGCCATAAAGAACGGCGTTCCGGTGGCAATTATCGGCGAGACGAACGCCGGCAAGAGCACTCTGCTGAACCGTCTGCTTAACGAGGAGCGTGCCATCGTGAGCAACATTCACGGCACAACGCGCGACGTGATTGAGGAGACTCTGAATATCGACGGAACGATATTCCGCTTCATCGACACAGCCGGAATCCGTCAGACAACCGACGAGATTGAGCGCATAGGTATTGAGCGCAGTTTTCAGAAGATGGACAAGGCTGAAATCGTGCTCTGGCTAATAGATTCTACGACTTTCGCCGGAACAGACAACGAGGCGATGGGGGACATCGCGCGCCATTGCAGGGACAAGAAACTTGCCGTCCTGCTCAACAAGTCGGATTCAGCAACAGAAAATTCCGTTGCGCAATGTGCCGACACAATACGCCGCGCTCTTGGCGATGGCATCGACATAATGTCAATCAGCGCGCTCGAAAACAGCGGCATAGAGGAACTGAAGAAATGGCTGGTGGCAAAGGCATCAATTCCGCAAGTAAACGAGAGTGACATAATAGTGACAAACCTGCGCCACTACGAGGTGCTGTGCAAGGCCGGCGAGAGCATTGCCAAGGTGCGCACCGCCCTCGACCTCAACATCCCCGGCGACCTTGTTGCCGAGGATCTGAACGAGACAATCAACATCCTCGGCGAAATAACAGGCCAGATTTCAAACGATGAGGTACTTGGCAATATCTTCAAGAATTTCTGCGTGGGAAAGTGAACCCACTGCAAAGAAAATTATAAAATCTGCAAATATACCGCTGTAAATCGCTTATTTTCAAGTGTTAAAGATTGTTCGGTTAT
>Ga0256407_10008404_pt1 | contig 15179 bp, 12 predicted proteins | sample RumenRJG_04DNA_FD_193489 | JGI IMG/M metagenome (GOLD analysis project Ga0256407, IMG submission 193489) | Bovine rumen microbial communities from Lethbridge, Alberta, Canada - RJG_04 | ecosystem: Host-associated > Mammals > Digestive system > Stomach > Rumen | place: Canada: Alberta...
ATTGTTAAAGGGGTATGGGCATTTTGTTCATACCTTTTTGTGCCTCAATGGGGGAGGAACAGAAATCAGGGGTAAAATCGATCAAAATATAAAAAGATGAATGGCAAAGCAAAATAGGGAACTGAAACGGAATATGCCACTTGCAGAGTGGCTGTCACGCAACACTAAAGAGGAGTTGGTGCAGATGGCAGATCTGATGGGATTGGGTGTGCCGGACAGTGACAGTGCGCGTAAGGATGAGTTGATAGAGAATGTGGAGTGGCATATCCGATATAGTGCAGAGGACGTGCTGGACAGAACGAGCGTGTTTGAACTGGAGTTTCTGCTGAAACTGATGTTGCCAGAGAACCGATATGGTATAGTGTCAATGAACTATGACGCATTGTTGCCATTAACGAAGGTGGGTGGCATCATCTCTTGTCCGCATCCGTTGGGTAAGGACTTTGCCATTTATATGATGCTTGACGAGGTGAGGGAGTACTTCGAACCTCATGTGTCAGAGTACATTGCCAGGAAGAAAGCTTTGGGCTTCGACAGACTGGAGCAGTTGACCATGGGTACACTGAACTTGTTCGGTGGCATGACCGCGAAGGCGCTGATAGGCTTCATAGAAGGAACTGCAGACAGGGCTGACCTCGTGATATGGCAGAACGTAGGGAACTACTTGCTGAACCATACGCTGTTTGGCACAAGGCGTATCTTCCATATTAACCCAAATGGAGAACAGGACTGTTTCTTTGCTACGCCTTTGATTACAGATGATACGGAGGTGAAACGCCTGTTTAACCGTGTGGTGTGGGACCATCCGAAGCACTTCTATACGGCCTATGGCCGGAAGTGGGTGATGGAATATGGACGAATGCCATTTCCGCATATCATGGCTCCCTCGATGGAACGGCTTTATGACCTAATGGTGAACAAAGCGGAGAAGTCGCTCACGGAACAGGAAGCTAACCAGATACTGACGAAGCTCTGGCTGGCACATGAAATGAATCTGCATACAGAATGGATATCGCTGATGACGGACATCATGCTGCGGATAGATGTGAAGGATGCTGAGACGGATGACCGTCAGGTGTCAGATGCATTGGCACAGACATTCCGCGACTTGCCGGAATGGCATCTGGATGGCAAGACGACGGAGGACTTGCTGAAGCCAAGACCTGAACCTTCAGCCCCCAAACAGATTCCATTATATCCTTCTCCGACTCATAAACTCGGACGAAATGATCCTTGTTGGTGCGGTAGCGGAAAGAAATACAAACATTGTCATGGGAAAAACCAATAGGATTGGGATGAACTATCATTCTGACATTTAGAAGAGGGCTGATATTGTAATGTCAAAGCCCTTTTCTCGTTAAAAATGCGTAATTGTTAACGAGAAATAGGATTGAATCCATGAAGAATTCTTATTTTTGCACAACTATCGTTGAATAATTATTCTCTAATGTCGTAAAATGGACAAAAATGAACTGAAGGAGATACGTAGACAGAAGTTCGCTCAAATGGAGCAACAGTTAAAGGAGATGCATCCAAAGGAGGAGGATAGTCTATTTTACTATCATTCTTCTGAGGATCGTATCGTTCTGTCGCATGCGCTGTTTTGGACAATGACGCTGCCTCAGTGTCTGAAGGGTAAGATTAGGAAGGAAAGGTTACCTTCGGTGACTACTTTCTCGCCTCGGGATAGCCTAAGCAAGCTTAGCTCTCCGCTCGGCTTACCGAAAGAGTTCTTCCTCTTGCTTCGACAGTATGAAGAAGAGATGCTTGATGCCTTTCTCACGGAGGATGATTATTTCTCTGAGCTACTGCGTTCTCAAGACCTTCGGAATGAGCGACCAAAGGTCGAGTCTTGCAACATCCTATTTGAGATGCTGCCCACGATACTGATGAGTACGGGAATGAGAGCGGACAAGGATGCTCGCAAACTTGCCGCCATCGCCGTCGTAGCCGCAGGCTATGGTGGGGACATGGATGAGGAGTTGTGTAATGAACTCCTGGACGATATGGACTTCTACCACAATAAGGTGAAGTGCAGAAAGATAGAAGGGATGCTGCCAAAGCTGATGAAGATGGTGGAGGGGGAGATGAAATCAATGGGGTGATAGAGAACCCTGCGGAAAACCACAGGGAATGGAAGGAGAACTACGGATTACGATGGATTTAGGCAATATTATATTGTGAATATATGGCTTTTTTCATACTCAAGAGCATAGAAATATTTGAATCATGCGACTCGAAGATTCGGAAGAATCTGAAAGTTGGCACATATCCATTCACAGACAATCTTGAACGTGGATTCTTCGGGCAGAATATGACTGTTCAGGTTATAGTAGGTATGAACGGGAGTGGAAAATCTGCTTTGTTGGAACTGATGTTCAGGATGGTAAATAATTTTTCGGCGCAGTTATTCCGAGATGTGAACTGCAATGCGGCAGAGCCGCTGGTGCTGGTACGTGGTATTCATGCAGACTTGCACTATGCTGTTGACGATGTTGAAGGTGTTTTGTCTGTAAGAGACATGGCAGTAGGGTTGAAATATGGTGAGGAGTCTTATCGGATTGGCGAACTGTCGGAGGTGCACTTTCCTGAATACAGAGACTTTTCCATTGCAACTGCTCAGGATATAAGAGATCTGGCGGGAAAGTTTTTCTATACTGTTGTTACCAACTATTCGCTACAGGCATATTTGTCGAATGACTATCGTGACGAACGCTCGATGATATTTAACCAGAAAACAAGGGAGTGGCAAACGGTGAGCGGAAAAGTATGGATAGACAGCCTGTTTCATAAAAATGACGGCTATATGACATCCATCAACCTGAATCCTTATCGTGACCGCGGAGTCATCAATATGCACACGGAAACTGAGCTGACGATGTATAGGGTGACAGCCCTTCTGATAGAGTTTCAGCGTATGGGATGGGACTACATATCGGGCTATCAATTGAATACTATTAAATATAAGTTCCGCAAGGAGAAGCTTGTCAGTTCATTCGCGAAATTGAACAAACGCGAGAGTATAGTAGCAAAATACAATCGGATATTGGAAGCCTTTCGCCAGGCATGTTCGCCAAATTATCCTGAGAGCTATGCAAACCTAATATTGGGGAATTTCCAGATAGACAATACGGGTATTGAGAATGCAGATGAGATGCTTGTGGCTGCAAGGCTCTATCTGGTGAACAAGGTGCTGTCGATAGCTGCCAGTTATCCGAGCTATTCGAGATTTTCGCATTTGACCGATCCTGCAAATGCTTTGTTATTGCTTTGCGAACGGGATAAGAAAGGATTGGTAAAGACGATGGCCAAGAAGGTGAAGGATGACAGGTCGCATGTCAGCGTGAAGGTATGGCAGGCGTACAACTTTATTAAGAAGGCATCAGGCGTGGCAGACTTGTCTTTCTTGTATAAGACGTTCACCTATCAGGACTATGAGAACAAACTTGCTTTGCATAATCCAGAAATGTCGGTCTATGACCGTTTGCATATCTTGCCGCCATCATTCTTTGCAGAGGAGGTGATGCTTGAACGTAAAGAGGAGGGCAAGACCAAAGGAATGATCATCCCACTGCGCAAACTAAGTTCTGGAGAACGGCAGTTCTTGTTTACTACGAGCTGTGTTATTTATCATCTGATGAACCTGAGGTCTGTAAGAAAGGATAGGCCTAAATATAGGAACTACAACGTTGTGCTTGATGAGGTGGAGATTTGTTTCCATCCAGAGTATCAGCGGACTTTTCTAAGGGATTTGATTTTGCTAATTAATCGTACTGGCATAACGGATAAGTGTGGTATCAATATCCTGATGACTACACACTCTCCTTTTATACTGTCGGACATCCCACAAACCAATATCCTATACCTTGAAGATGGGAAAAGAAGACATCATGAGGATTTCAAGAAACCATTTGCTGCCAACGTTAATGATATCCTGTATCAGGACTTCTTTATGAAGAAGGGTTTTATGGGTGCATTGGCTCAACATAAGATACTTCGGTTGGTGAAGTTCTTGTCATCAGAGGAGGTGACTCGAGAAAGTTATGACATGGAACTGGCTGACAGGCTGATAGAGAAGGTGGGCGATCCATTGTTGAAGTCAAAGTTGGTATCGCTGCTTAATAGTTTTTATACGAAGCATCCAGAACTAAGAGACCAACAAGCATAATACATATGAGAAGGATAAGAATCGGTAAACGCGAAACTTTTCTCTCTGAGGAATACAAGACGAAGATGCAGAGGGAACAACGTTTTGGCGGTGAACTTGTGTTTCCTTTGAAACGTTTGAGATCATTGAAAAAAAAGTTCGATGACGGGCTGGTGCAAGAGTATGTGGGGAAGGACGGACAGGGGCATGATGTATATCAGATTCCAGTTGACATAGATTCTTTTGGGGATTATGTACAGGAAATTATAGACCGCTATCCGAGCGATTTGTTGACAGTCAAGCCTTCAGAGATGGGGGATGTTATTGAGGATTTTGAGGCAATCCTAGATGACGGGGAATTGACAAGGGTTTTGAAGGTTGGCAGATATGCTAAGAAACCATTTTGGGAGATACTAGTCAGTCAAATGATGTATCAGGAGATACGTCGGTGGATATTCCCTGAATATATTAGGCGGCAGGAACTGAAAACTTGTGTGTATTGCAATGCCAACTATACAATTACTGACGCTGATGGAATAGCTTACTACGACTTGGATCATTGGAAACCTAAGTCGAAGTATCCATTTCTGTGTATATCCTTCTTTAATCTACAGCCCAGTTGCCATAGTTGTAATATGCATAAGGGTAATGACGATGAACATGATTATATGGGGTTGTATGTAGATAGAGACGATGAACCGTTGGACATATTTAGTTTGACATTGGAAGACGCAGACGTGGCGAACTATATCACTGAGCATGATAGGACACATCTGAATATCCATTTCAGAAGCTTGGAGCCTCAGTATGATGCGATGTGTAACGACATGAATACTCAGTTGCATATCGAGTCGATGTATAAGGAGCATCAGGATGTAGCAGAGGAAGTTATCTGGCGGAAGATGATATATAATGATGCTTTCAAGGAGTCGTTGCTAAATCTACTGGAAGAGAAGAACTTTACCGACGAGGAGATTAACAGGTTTATACTTGGAAGCTATTTTGACGAGGGCGATGTGCATAAGCGCCCATTGACGAAACTGATGCAGGATGTGCTAAAGAGTTGTAGAATCTGATTTGAGAAGAAAATCTCTTTGTGGTTATTTATGGTTTATGCTTAAAGGTTAGATTATGAGAGTATGTGTGTTCTATAGCTGGCAGGGTATGGATACGGCCTGCTGCGATAAGATAATAGACAAGGCGCTAGATAATGCTATCACAGCACTGAACGCTGAGAACCCAGACCTACAGTATTACAAACTGAGAGGTGGCGGTGGGGTTGTAGGGTCGCAGGATATTACGGATAGGATAGACGAGGCCATCAAGTATGAGGCAAACATTGCCATATCTGATTATACAAATACTGCCGCACTGCCTACCAAAAATCCAGAAGGAGAATGGAACAAGGTGAAATGTGTTCCAAATTCGAATACCGTTTTTGAGACGGGAAAATTGGAATACAGCCTGGGCAAGAAACAAATATTCAAAGTGTATAATACTGCGTATGGTGACGGAAAAACGAATATAGATTTCCCATTTGACTTCAGGCAGGAACACTTCCCAATAGCTTTCAAGTGTGATGCCAATGACGATAAAGAAGCCAGAAAAGGTATTGTTGATGGGCTGAAAAAAGAGATTCTCAGGAATATCAGAAAATGTACCGAGGCGTATTTGGAGAATCAAAAAACGAGATTTGCCCCTCTGTCGCCTATGCACAATGAATACGTAAAGCGGCTTTATCAGTCGAAATTCTTGGCGACAAAGAAATTTGATGAAATATTCGAACTAGCCAGACAGGGAAAGTCATTCAGGGTGTTGGGATTGCCAGGATTAGGAAAAACCAGACTTGTTGGCGAAGCATTCAGGGGCAGGGATCACAATGTGACATACTGCGACTGTAATGAGAAAAACGGCGCAAAGATACTTGGAGCCTTTGAGAAACTGATAGAGAGTAGCAATGAGCGCCAAGTGGTTATTTTGGATAATTGCTCGACAAAGATATGCTCGTTTGTGAATGATTCTATCTATGAACATGGTTACGACTGCCAACTGATTACCATTAATTATGACGTAAAAGAAAACCAGGAATCAGGTGTTGAAAGTGTCTATATGAGCTGGGCGGACAATCAGGGAGTGGTTAGAGAAATGGTGAATCAAGTTGAGAAGATGCCAGAAAGAGATAGAGATACTATTGTAGAAATGGCTGGCAACTTCCCCTTGATGGCTCAATTTATGATAGATAACTTCATAGAGGGGAAACCTATCTCAGACGTCAGTCGTAAACAGGTGTTTGAACGTATGCTGAATATTGATGAGAGAAATGCCAATGACCAAGATAAGCTCAAAGTTATGACTGCTTTTTCTGTCTTCAAATACATCGGCTTATATGGTATGGAAGAGAAGCATGGTCGTTTTATAGCCAACAACAAGATAATCACTCCATTGGTGAGAATGAACGAGGATGAGAATCTGATGTTGTTTAAGCTGACATATGAAGACTATTCGAGAGTTAATATATTGGAAAAGCAGGGGAACTTTGTGATGATGCGAATGATACCTCTCGCCATTTATCTGTGCAAGGCATGGTTTGATGGTCAGACCTCAGAAAAGATAGGAGAACTTGTGAACGATATAAAATCGCTGGAGGACGAGGGAACCAAGAGGATGTTGATAGATAGTATATCGAGGAGGATTTCGCTGCTGGCTGGTGTACCGCTTGCCGATGAGTTGAACAAAAATTTGACAGATCCCGATAGAAGCCCTTTTCTTTCTGAGGAAGTTGTATTGTCAACACTGGGTTCACGCCTCTTCCTCGCATTCTCAGAAGTGAACCCAGAAGCATGTGCATTAGCACTTTATAGAATAGTAAGCAATAAAACCGATGAAGAGCTAAGAAGAGCCAAAGATGCCAAGAATAACCTGGCATTAGCCTTAGGTCATATGGCATTCGACCATAGGTCGTTTGATCATGCCATGCTCACTCTGGCCAGATTATCGCTGCTTGATACTGAGAATGTCTTTTCTACAAATGTATCGAGCCTGTTTATAGAGAGGTATACTATCATATTACCAGGAACTGAGATGCCGCTGATGGAGAGATTGAATGTTATAAATGAACTAAAGAAAGACCAACGGTATGATAGTCTCGTGAAGAAGGCTCTGTTGATGGGACTTAATATCAATCATGATTACAGAAGCGGCGGCGCAGAAAAACAAGGCCTTAATACACTGACAGACTATATCCCCAAAACTGGTAAAGAAATAGTGGAATACTTGAATGCATGTTTTAACATGCTGATGGGTAATGTGTCGAGTCAAGATGATTTTGATGACATTTGCAAAGCTGTTACCACAAGTGCGAGAGGTTACTATTTCCATGGTGTGGAGGATTTCTTGTTTACGGTATTAGAAGAGTTGGTGCCTAAAAAAGATTATACATGGGAGGAGATGAAAGAAGCCCTGCATTATATAGAGCGGTATGATGCACCGAAGAGGAGTAACACGAGGATCGACGAAATAGAAGAATGGAAGAAGAAACTGACAAAGGATGACTATCTGTCAAGGCTTATCAATGCTGGAAGTAGAATAGAAATGGACTATGATCTTAGCTTTGAGAAACAGACCGAGATGGTAAATGAGAAATACAAAGAATTGGCTCATGAACTAATAGACAGACAATTGTATAAAGATGAAAAGCTGCTATTGAATATTCTGAAAGCAGAGTGCTTTCACTATTTGGTCTATGGTATGGAACTGTCGGAGTATGCCAAAGCCCAGAATGTGCAGTATGACATCTTTATAGAGATTATGGGTGATGTTGTAAATCACGATGTCTCGAATGACGGTATCAATCTTTTCTTGTATTTTTTCTGGAAAGTGGAGGATGAAAAGATGGTGGAGGTCGCCTATCAGATGATACGTGAATCAAAGAGGAAACCCCTATTGATAGCGATGTATGCCATAAAAGGCGTAGATGATACCAGAAAAGAAGAATTGTTCTCAATGTTAGAGCGAGGTGAGGTTGGCGTCAATGATTTCGGACTATACTATAACTTTGCTCCATTGCAGAAATATGATGTGAAATATATCACGAAGCGTTTGTTGGACTATGGTGAGGAAGGCGCATCGCTGGTGCTGACTAGATGCCGTCATTTATTATTTGATAAAGAACCCGAAGATCAAGATTATGCAGAGATTGGGAAAAGATGTCTTCACATGACCGGATTGAAAGGCGCTATGATGGATGACTATCTGTATATAGAGAGCGTTAATAACTATTTTACAAAGAACAGAGATAAAGAGCTGGCCCTTCATATTCATGAGATGATGGAAAAGGCCATGGAAGATATTAAAGCAAGGGATAACTACTATCTTGGAAGGCTTTATGTGAAGGTTTTACGAGCTTATAAAGAAGTGCTAAAACCAAGAATCATGCAAATTCTGGAAAGCAGGGAGGAACGACATTACTGGATAGAGTTCCTGAGAACCAGTTATCCGCAGGAAGGCGAAACGAGACCTTGTTACGAGGTGATATCGTATGATGAATGGTTTGACTGGGTTGAACAGGGCGATGACAAGGATGACAGGGCATATGTGCTGAGTAGTCTGTTTATGTATAGCTTGGATGGAAAGGCCAACCCCGGGGTTGTAAGATTGATGGATAATTATTATTCAGAATCTGTGATGTCGGGATTTGGCTGTAGGTTCCACTCGTATAGTTGGGCAGGCAGTGGAATACCACTGTATAGGAGAAGGATAGAGTTGTGTAAGGACTATGCGGAGAAACTTGCAAATGCTGAAGCTAGGTCGTTTTTCCTTGAAGACATTAAAGTATGGGAGAAAAATATTGTGGATGAACGTCTAAGGAATGCTAATGAGAAAGCAATCTATGGGTAGTAAAGAAGATGAGGTAAAATAATATGGGCCTAAGTTCAAATATTCTTTGGCATCAGACAAATAAGGTATAAGGTATAATAGGCATATGACTCAGGATGAAAGATGGATAGAAAACTTTGAGAAGGCTATGCGTTTCTTGAGTGAGAATCACAGGAAACCTTCTCGCTATATGGCAGAGGAAAGGGATCTTCGGAACTGGTGGAAGGCGACGAAGAAAAGAATGAATGCGGGGGAATTGAAGCCTGAAAGGGTGGATCTGTTTGAGAAACTGCTGGCTCTTGCGGATGAGAATAAGCATGTAAATCAGTATGTGTGAGAATCACTTGTGGTGAAAGCATGAACTTTTCGAAGGAATTATGAACAAGGCAAAACTCTTATAATCGATATTAGAACTCCATAAGGCTGTGAAAGACGGCAATATGGAGAAGATGTGTCGTTGTGCATATGAATTAAATGCCTTGTTCGAAAGGGAGGTGCCGGAACCGTTAGAGGGGTATGGTGCCGCTCTGATGAGATTCAAAATGGCAGAGGCCATGGTGGCATTCTATATGGCGGTTGGGAAGCAATCACAGGCAGGAACGCTTAAGAACAGAATAACGGCGCACTATCAGGCCGTGAGAAAATCGAAAGATTATAGTGTTTCTCAAAAACATGAATTGAAGGAAATCCTGAGAAGGATAAAAGTCATAGTACCCTATCAAAGATGTGTTACTACGAAGATGGACAAAAATACGGAAGAGTATAAAAGAAGTGCGTTTGTATTCCGGGCAATGGATTGGTTTTCGGAACTTCACGGTATGTTGCCACAGGAAGGGTTAGAGTACTTAAAGCCCTTTAATGTAAGTTCGCTTTTGAGTACCTTGCCTTTAGATATGCCAAAGTCGCAGGTGGTGGAAGAGATGACAAAATACTGCTACGACAAGGGCGGTTCGCTTGCGCCACGTTCTCTACAGCGGCAATATAAAGTTGGAGGGAAACAGGCCAAGCACCTATATGTGATAGGAAATGGTTTTGACCGCTATCATGGGGCTGAATCGGGATATATGAGCTTTCGTCGCTATCTGTATAGGAGAAGTCCCCAAACAGTAGGGTATTTCGATTTGTATTTTGGACCTCGCTCTTTGGAAAGAAGCTTTTCAACGCCCGTAGGCTGGTTTTGGTGTATGCAACCATACGAGTACAGACATAACGAATATGGATTGCACTATCCTGTGGCCACTTGGAGCCGTTCAAATCTGTGGCGAGACTTTGAAACCAACCTTAGTGAACTAAACAGGGAGAAGGTGTTTGATATGCTTGATATGCAGTTGCCACGAGTAGATGAGGATGATGAAGACTTTAGTTACGCCCAGTATTTTGCGCCTTTGGATGAAATAACAGATGCTGTCACGTCTTGCACAGTTGAGATGAAGTATCATTTCCATCGATGGATAAACACGCTTCATTATGCCAAGGGATTTCGGAAGAGGATGCTGGATATAGACAAAGACGCCATCTTTCTGAATTTTAATTATACTTTGTTCCTAGAAAGTGAATATGGTATCCCTCCTGAGCAGATATGTTATATTCACGGGTGCAGAGAAGATAAGTTAGGGTCGCTGGTATTGGGACATCATTCGGACGATCAGGAGGCTTTTGAGCGTTGGAAACACAAGAACCAGAACCGCCGCCGTTACCGTCATGTGCAGAAAGACAAGAAAGGGCGGTATTTCAGGAATGACAAATTAGCATATTTGGCTTTCTTCCATAAGAATGACTGGACTGGGAACTGGCGGTTGCCCATACGTTATTATGCAGTAGAAGCGGCAGAAGAACGGTTGGAGAAATACTATGACTCCAATTTCAAGAATACTAGGAAGATCATTGATGGCCACATGGGGTTCTTTGACTCGTTGGGTAATGTAGAAAAGATTACCATCATTGGCTGCTCGCTTGGTGCGGTTGATATGGACTACTACAAACAACTGAAATCATCGGTTAAGGATGATGTCCTGTGGGAGTTTAGTTATCATTCACCGGAAGATGAAAAGAGAATTGATAAGTTCTGCAAAGAACTCGATATAGAAACTGGATGTGTCAGCACATTCAAGATGTAACCTTGCAGCAGAGCAAGGCCCCACTCATTCGTTTGGACAAGAGTATTGGTGAACCTCGTTGGAGGAAGACCCGCCAAACGACTTGTTAATTCCAGCTTTTGCTGGGGTTCTACTGTATGAGTGGACTATTCGCTCTAAGGAGCGATGGGCATTCTTCGGGATGCCGCATTTGTCCTTCGGGACAGATGCCGACTGTAGCCCTTTTGTGGCTATGGCGTTAACAAACCACTGGTGCTGGTAGGCCCGAAAGGGATTCGAACGCTCTGGGTTAATGGTTATGAGGGCAAGCGAGGCTTGCCGGACTTGCCCTCTTTTTAAGTGAAACAATATGAATAATCTAGTAGAACAAGCAGTAAGCGTCCGAACCTTGGACCTAGCCGAATTTGGTTGAGATAAAATATTTCTCTAATTTTGCGCAAGATTAAATTCACTAAAGTTAAGCGCAATATGGAAATAAAGGATTATGTGAAGCAATACCGTGACTTGCAAAAGAGTCACAAAAAAGTGAGGTTAGCGAACTTCTGCCGCGAAAACATGCTTGACTACTATGAGATGGTAGAGGCTTTGAAGCAGGAGAAGTTTGAGATGGAGTCTTATGAGGAGCAGGTTCAGTGTGGTGATTTTGTTATCACAGAGATTCCAGAGTCAAATGCCCCGAGTCAGGTAGTTCCGCCATCAGAGAGTTATATAAAAGAGGTAATGCTGAGTTTCCCGAAAGGGTTGAAGCTGACAGTCCGTGAGATTACTCCTAGTGATCTGGTAACGATATAGGCTTCGTCTCACGTAAGTGATATGAAGCAGTTGGTTGGACTTCCGCAGCAGAGTAATTATGTGGAAAGATGTCGGTTTTTACATGGTTATCAGAAAGCTGGTGACCTCTCGTGTTTGAAAAATCTGACGTATTACCTCTCTATATAAAATACAAGGTCGATGTCCAGACCTCAAAACTGGTCAAAAATGATACAGAATACAGTGTTTATGGCACATAAGGACACAGCGAATCTGTCCACGAAGAATCACATTTCGCAGACAGATGCAATTAATCCTTCAGATGCCAGAAGACGAAGGGTGGCGCCCTTGGGGCAGGCTTGATGATCCTAGTGATGATGCTTACCATGGTTCATAGTTCATGGTTCACGGTTAAGAGTTCAAGGTCAAATGATGGATCATGATTTGCAATGAATAGATGGATTTTGCTATTTGTAAGGCAATATATGGCGTAGATTTGCGTTATAAAGATAAAAAAAAGAAGAATAAGCGTTAAAAAGAGAAATGCGAAAAGAGAAATTTCTATATTTTTGCAAGATATTTTAAACTTCATATAATGAGGCATCATGAAGATTAACGACATAACAATCATGGTTCATCGTTTTGGACCGCTAGAAAATATTAGTTTTAAACTTGCTCCGATGATGATATTCACCGGAATGTCGAGCTTGGGTAAGAGTTACGCTAATTATCTAGTTTATTATTTCATGTCCTCAGTTTGTAATGGCAAGTTTCTTGAACCATTTAAAGAGCAGAAGGATGACGAAACTGTTGTAAGACAGTACGTCTTTGATTTGGACGTATTCTTTAAGAGTTTAGCTGATAATGCAGAATCTTTTATGAGGAAATTTTTGGGCGACGAGGAATTGAAGTGTGATATAGAGTTTAAATCTCCCAAAAGAAACCGCACAATTTCTGTCGAACTGAAAAAAGTTAAAGTTAATGCTCCAGAAAAGGAAGAGAATGATCTTTTACATAGCCAACAACCATACGAAATAGGGTTTGATGAGAAACAGCGGAGAATAGTTCCAAGTATCAATTATGCTCGCTTCTATGCTGAGCGTAGGATACAAGAGTTCATTCTCGGTGAGGTTATAGCTTATGAGGTTATACTTCCTCCAGGCAGGGGTGCTTTTGTTGGAGAGAATTTCTCGGTAAAAAGTGTCGTTGCTTCGAGCATGGACATGTATAATCTTTACTTTAGAGATTATGATAATGGAATTAGTGCCAGAATACGTTTTAGGAATGTAGATAATAATCATTTGCCAGAACGCATATTGAGATTGACTTCCGGTGGTGATCTATATTCTGTTGAAGGTAAGCAGTATCTGCAACTGGAAGATGGTGGTAGGTTGGCTTTGTCTGCTGGCGCATCTTCGATTAAAGACTTGTCGCCTTGGCTTTTCTATCTGAAGAACCAATGGATGGTACCTTGCTCTTTTTGTATGGAAGAGCCTGAGGCGCATCAACATCCGTCTGTGACTGTTCAGATAGCTGATGTTATGTCAATGGCTATGCACCAAAAGGCTCCTAATATGTTCCATTTAACAACACATAGTGACTACTTAATTCAACGACTTAATCAGTTGGTGAAATTAGGTAGTATTCGCAGAAAGGACAAGAATCTATTCAAAAAGATTTGCGAAGAAAGAGGACTTGATGAGCAAAGTTATCTCGATGCGGCCGACATTAAGGCTTATTACTTCAGAAAGGATGATAGAGGAAAGACTGTAGTTGAACCATTAGACGTGACAGATGATGGTATTCCGATGAAGAGTTTCTTTGATGTGGTGAATGACTTAAATGAGCGTGAGGAGTATATTAACGACGCCATCTATCGCATGGAGAAAGGAGCATAATGATTAGTGTTGATCGACTAAAAGAGTCAATATACAAAGACAGCTATTTCTCGGAAGTGGCTGGTTCTTTGACTGTTAATAATGAGGAGAAACCGAAAGGGAATGTTCTCTCCCAGGTAGAGTTACAGTCTAAAGGAAGGTTTATCTGCCTTAGTAACAAAATACTTAAGGAAGGGTCTGATATATACAAGCCAGAAGAGAAGGATAGCTGTCGTGTTAGTTTTCGAAGAGATTGCGACGGTATTTGTCTTTTGGAGATAGGTAAACGTAACATATTGCTAATCATTGAAGTAAAGTCTGGCTTCAACGATGTTAAGAGGAAGGGTTTTGATCAGATTGCGGCTTCGTATGTTAAGGTTAGGAGCATATTGCAATCAATTGAAGGGTATAACCCTGCAGAATATGAGGAGTTGGGGCTCTTGATTAGTTATCCTCCGTCGGCAAAGCCAACAATCCCTTCAACAAGTTTGATTGAGTTGAAAAAGGAAACTGTCGCCCCATCAGCGCTTGAAAAGTTGAATAATTCATATAATACCAAACTCCGCGTAGATAAGGAAGTGACGTTAAACCTGATTGATTATCAGGTAGGCGCTTGTCATGTAAATCCTTCTTTGTATAACCCTATACTTCATGTAAAGCACGTTTCTGTAACTGACCAGGTGAACAAGGAGACAATAAATTTAGATTCATATCTGTAGTTCTTATCTTTCACGGTTAATGATTAAGGATTATGGAAGAAAAGAAATGATAATCATGAACCATGCACCATGAATCATGAACCAGTCTACGACTCGAACTACTGGCTGTGCACGATGACGCTGGATCCGAGCGTGAAGGTGAAGGGGCAGGAGAATGCCTACAAGGAGGTGATCAAGACCGCCGTGGGTGGTGCCGCTGGTGTGATTCATCAGGTGGATAGTCCTGTGACCGACTGCCAGCCCAATGAGAACGTAGAGGCCATGCGTGTGTTTATGCTCGGCAAGAAGGTGGAGTGCCGTCCGGTATGGAAACCCATGCACAAGCAGCCGGTATATGAGGGTGCTCCGGTGTATACCAATGGTATAGAGGAGGACATCTTCAAAATCGGCATGTGCCTGCCCGCAGGTCCGTATGTGACAAATGATGATGTGAAGTATATCGTGGATTGCATTCGCGAGGCGATTGAGTGAGCGGACACGGATGGAGGTGTTCAGCAATGAGACCGGACACAAGGGTGGCGTTCAGGCAACGGTTGTGACCACATACGCGCTGAAGGACAATATGTATTCGGAGATTTCGCCCGTGGCGATAACGATGAATGAACTGTTCGAGGGTTAGGGCTCTTGCTAAGGCAAGCGAATAAATTCGAGCGATGACGCAAGATGAACGGTGGTCGGTAAAATACAATGAGGTGATTGAGTTCATCGAGACCAA
>Ga0256407_10008405_pt1 | contig 15177 bp, 14 predicted proteins | sample RumenRJG_04DNA_FD_193489 | JGI IMG/M metagenome (GOLD analysis project Ga0256407, IMG submission 193489) | Bovine rumen microbial communities from Lethbridge, Alberta, Canada - RJG_04 | ecosystem: Host-associated > Mammals > Digestive system > Stomach > Rumen | place: Canada: Alberta...
ATCTGCTGGAGGTCAACCCAAATCCTATCGGAAAAGTAAAATCTGTGGTACCCCTAAAACCGCCTCAAAAAAAATCGCCTCCTGAGAAACAGGGAGTTACGTAGCTAAAAGCTGCAATGTGGGTTAAATCAATCGCGTTGATGATGAAAGAACTATTGTTGTCCCAAAAGGCGACAAGCAGTTCATCGGGATTATCAAGAAAATTGAGGTCCAATTCCTCCAATAGCTTTTTCCATTTATTGATTGTTTGTGGTGAGCTGTTTTTATATTGATCGGAAATTTTGGCTGCAAACGAATCTCTGAAAAGGAGCTTGTATTTCTCGTATATCTGAGAGAAGGCAATCCTTTCTTCGTTTGTTATGGCCATGACAAATCCCATGCCCTGATTTTTCAGAACCTGTGCTCCAAGAGCCCTAATATATTCTCTTATGAACATACGATCACGCTCATTGATCGAGGGCAAGACCACCATAGGCTCTAACACATAAAGCAACAAGTCTTTATACGTGATTCTGATGAACTTGTCGCAATCACATTCCGCGTCCTCACTGGGAGACAGGAAAACAAACAACTGAATCTGTCCGGCATTTTCGCTATAATACTGTTCGTAATATATCTGGGTCTGATTGATGTTGGCTTTTTTGTTGAATGTCTCTGGCGCACAAACTTTATTCTCGATATAGACGACAAGTTCTTTATCAATGTTGTTAATATTGATGTCACACGTGACAATAAGATCTATCCTATGATTATTTTCCTTGTCTTTGTATGTCACCTCTTTATCGACATGCACTTCTTTTATTATCATGCTCCTTGATGCGACAGCATTGATGAAATCCTTATCAATAACTATTGCATTCTGAGCATAATTGTTCTTGACGACAACATCCAGGAATCTGGTCATGGCGTTGTCGTTCTTTCCCTGGCCCAAATGTTGGTTATCAAGGAGCCATGCAATGAAATTGCTGTGTAAAGCCTCAATCCTGTCAAAACCCAATGTCTCAAAAAATGAGGGCACGGAATAAAGGTTCTTCAATTGGGTTACAGCCAAATCATTATTATATTCGAAGATTCTGGCCCATATACTTTTCATTTCTTTTGCGGTTTTCATTTCTTTTACAGTTTTAAGAAACCACTCTATCTTGGCATTTCCATTCAGTATACCTCTGATGCGACAGTTGGTTCTGCCACGAGGGGCATTCTTTATGCAGTCGCCTTCGGCGAGAACCAGCGGTCGGTGTGCGTAACAATATAATTTAGCCGTGTCGCATCAGTTGATGGGTTTTATGAGGCTGTGCAATTCTTCTGGCAGATGCTCCTTGTAGTAGTTTATTTTCTTGGCGGGCACATTGATGGCCTCCAGGTTCGTGCATTCATCGAAAACATCATCACCAAATTTCTTCACTGAGACGGGGATGACGATTTTTGTCAGGCTCTTGCGACCACAGAAAGCATAATCTTTAATTACTTTTGTTCCTTCAGAAATGATTCCCACTCCATCTTTGATTTTATATTTTGCCATAGGTCAGTTTTGTTTATCCTATGATCCTTTTAGCCAGTTCGTCAAGCAAATCATCTGGATACTGCACAGAGCAGATTTGTTCTATCTCATGAGGTTCGCCGTCTTCATCCTCATCATCGTAATATGAAGAGTCCATATCTGAAAACGCATATCTCAGACCTTCATCTGGGATGTCCTTGAGCAATTGAATGACTTTTTCTTTTTCAGGCTGGTTGGTCTCCAATTCTTTAATTACCGCATCACGCAATGTACCTAAAGCATTGGCATGGTCAAGGATGTCGCATGCAGATGCTGGAACATACCCTAAGCATGTGGCTATGTAGGCTTGCCGGCCAGTGCAACTATGGCTAAAACCATCTAAGTCAAGATACTCCGCTTCTTTTACATCATCTTCTTCACTAAATGGCTCCATAAACTCTTCGTCAATAATAATCCCAATCTCTTCTGCCGCCTCTTTGATGACATATTCCCATTCATCTTGGGGAATAGGGATTGTTACATTAACAACCGTCTCGGGTTCAAGTATAAATACTTCAACTTCAACTATTTTATCTTTCATTTTTATGATGTTTTTTATTATAATGTTTCAATTCTGTATGCCCCTGATTATCTGGAATGAGCCTCGTCCGCACTATTCCCATTTTGGTAATCCGCATAAATCGAACTTATATTCAAGATTTGGCATGATGCCCCAGCAGTCGCCCAAGTCTTCGCAAGGAATGCAGTTGCGATAATTGTCGCCATCATTATCGAAATCCAACTGTTCAATCATATGGTCTTCTGCAGCTTCTGTCAGTTCTTTCACCAATTCCGGGTGATGCTGTTTCAGCCATTTGTCAAACTCCTCCCAATCATCATATTCGTCGAGTCCTTTCAGGTCTGTCTCCCATGCCTGATGATAGAGGTATCCCAATACGTTTACCACCCGTTCTGGCAAATATACTTTTTCACTATTAAAATAGTTGCCTTCCACTTCAATGCCCATTTCCAGTTTGACGTATTTCTCATTTTTCTTTTCTTCGTCGTTTTTATAATCCTCGGCAGATTTCTCATTGAAATCCTTGATATCCTCGATTAACTCACGAAGGAGGCACACTTCCTTGATGGCTCTATGCTCGCTGAAAAATTCCGATGCATACTCCCACTCGTTCTGGTTGTATGCATGAACCGTGGGATAATCCACTTTCATATATTTTGGTGGCAGGCCAAGCAATATTTGATTGATTGATACATAGTTATGCGACAATTGGTAATCAACAGCACTGCCTTCTGTGATGCGATGATTCTTGATGAAGTTGACCACATACTCATGCTGGCCGGAATCCTCTGCCCACGACAGCAGGCTGCGCCTGTTCCAACGGTAAACAGTGATAAAGCACTGCTCAAAGCGCGTGAGCATCATGTTTTGCTCACCACCCCAAAAGTCGAAGTGCTTCTTGTCGTTATCTCCAAGAGTGAACGGCGTAGGGTCGGTATGGATGACGCACACAAATTTCTTCGTCAGTTCTTTCTGAATCTGGCAGAGTTCGTTCAGTCGGCGGTCGCTCTCGCTCAGGGAGTCGAAAGTGTTCTTGTCGATGTAGTCGACGAGCACCTTCTCTGGCATGACCTTCACCTTCTGCAGGTCGATCAGTTTCGGGCAGGGAGCGGCGCCACAGGCCACAAACACCTCAGCCGCCACCTGCTTCACCACCTCGCGTGCGCCGAAGGTGTAGCCACTCTCCAGGATGAGCAGGGGCATGCGGAGGTCGCTCTCGAAATACTCCCTGAGCACCGACTTCAGTTCCTCACGCTCATTGGTCCATTCTGAGGTGGAGAAGACCTTCATTCCCAATTCCTCTCGCAGTGGACTGGTGAGCGACTTCAGCTTCATGTTGGCCCAGGTGGCAGGTGGCTCGGCAGCGCCCAGCATCTCGGCCATGTCCTTGTACAACTCTGTGAAGAAGTTGCGGTGCAGGGCGTTGGAGATGCGTATGAGCAGTTCCATGTCGATGTTTTCGCGGTTGAAGATGTGATACACATTGGTGCGCGAGGTGCTGATGAGCCCGGCAAACTGGTCGGCGGTCAGCCCTTGGCGTTCTACTTCTTCTTTGATAAGTTGTCCAATCTTTGTTCTCATATAATTGACGCTTTAATATGGTTTTTAAAATAATCAGTCTTTCCATAATCCGAAGATGCTGAGGATGAGTTGGAGTATTCCACCGATAATGGCGAACACCACCTGAAGGAGTGTGATGACGATGTATCCACCCAGGATGACGAGGACAAGACCTAACAGGAACCAGAACATAGCAGTGAAGTTTTAAATGCCGCCTACGTCCTTTTAAGCGATTCGGCTTTCTCTTGAGGTTTCTGATGCAAAAATCATGCAAATCGAGTGCAATCAAGCTTGCTTGTTTTGCTGAGATGCAGCTGATTTTATGCAAAGTTAGGTTTTCTTTTGATTCCCACCCAATGATTTTGTATCATCGGGTGGGAATGAGGTGTCAGGGATATTGCCTTCCCCATTTCACGCCATTGACGCGAGAAAGATTTACCTGCTACCAGTCTTATAGACTTCCACTACCTCGCACCGACCGTTCTTTCCAGCAATGGTCTGTTTCCATTTCTCAACGGCTTCATACTCACTTGCGGCATCTACGGTATATGCCGATCTGCATGTACTTGTACTTCCACTTTCTTTGAATACTACATTGAATTTTGCCATAGTTGTAAATATTTTTAAAGAGTTTATATTGTTCCTATCGCACAAGTGCGCCAACATTTCTATTCTCCGACTCAACAATTTATAGCCCGCTGATCACACGCAGCGATACCAACCATTTTCCCACATCATCTACGTCTTTTGATGTATGGATAGGTTTCCCATTGAAAGATATTTCATATTCACCTTTGGCGATGGGTGTCACCCTGACAAAGCAGCCTCTAGCTATTTGCAATTCTACAAATGCGCCGTCATTGCTTCCATCCTTTACTATCTCTCGCTCCGCGAACAGTTTAGTAAGGTTGCGTATGCTACACATCCGCGACCGTTGGTTCTGCCACGAGGGGCATTCTTTATGCAGTCGCCTTCGGCGAGAACCAGCGGTCGGTGTGCGTAACAATATAATTTAGCCGTGTCGCATCAGTTGATGGGCTTTATGAGGCTGTGCAATTCTTTAGGCAGATGCTTCTTGTAGTAGTTTATTTTCTTGGCGGGCACATTGATGGCCTCCAGGTTCGTGCATTCATCGAAAACATCATCACCAAATTTCTTCACCGAGACGGGGATGGTAATGCCCACACCATCTACGACGCGACATTTTGACGCATCATCATCGTCATTTTCGTTGTCATCGTCATAATCGTTGTCCTAGAGGTCATCCTCGCTGGTATCATTCACAATCACTGGCTCAGTGTCTGCATCGTCCAGATGGTTTACCACAAACTCATATAGCTCCCAGTAGCAGTGTGTGAATTCGTCAAAGGCGAACCATTCGTTGTTGTTGTAGTCACAGTTCATCATCTGCGCTCTGACCATCAGTTTGTCATCGTCAAAAAGACCCACAGCGGTTACAATTATTGCGTCTTCATCGCCGGTCAATGCCCAAACGCCTTCGGTAAAGTGAAAATCGTCTTCATCATAATGGTCGTTTGGCTGAATAAATCGACCCTTGGGGTTGTTCTTCAGCAGTTCGATAATCTCGTTCTTGGCGGCCTCTTCGAGTGCCATGAATTTGTTGTGAAATTTTTTTGCGTCCATAATTGATAAATGATTAATTTGTTATTGTTAATATCGAAAAATGATGCATCTATGCACAATCAGCAATAGTTTTCTGCCGGCTCAGCCTCCTTTTTCAGTTTGGAAGATGGTCATGGCATCGCCGCCGTTCTGCACCCGGCTGTCGAGGTTGTGGTAGTTGAGCGTGGGCTCATTGGGACTATTCCCATTTTGGGAATCCGTATAAATAGAATTTATATTCAAGATTTGGCTTGAGGCCCATGTTGTCGCCCATGTAGTCTATGTAAGAAATGTTACGATACTTGCCTTCATTATCGAAATCCAACTGCCCGATTATATGGTCTTCTGCGACTTCTGTCAGTTCTTTCACCAATTCTGGGTGATGCTGTTTCAGCCATTTGTCAAACTCCTCCCAATCATCATATTCGTCGAGTCCTTTCAGGTCTGTCTCCCATGCCTGATGATAGAGATATCTCAGCACGTTTACCACCCGTTCAGGCAAAGATATTTTTTCACTATCAAACATGTTGCCTTCCACTTCAAAGCCGATTTCCACTTCGACATACCAGTCTCTACCACTTTCTTTTACTTTCTTTTCATAAGCATCCGCTGCTTCTTTTTTTCTGCGTGCATCAAGCTGTTCTTCCAATTCATTGTTTTCATTGAAATTAATGATATCCAAAGTGAACTCGCGAAGGTCGAATTCCTCACTGATGTCGCGTTTCTCGCTGATGAACGTAGAGACAAACTCCCATTCTTTCGGACTATAAGTATGGGCGGTAGGATAGTCTGCTGGTTCGTTTAATGCACTTAGTCCAAGGAGAATTTGGTCAAGAGGCACTTCAATATTCGACAGCTGGTAATCTACAGGAGTATTCCCCTTCAGATGATGGTTGCGGATGTAGTTGACCACATATTCATGCAAATTGTTGTCAACTGCCCACGACAAGAGACTTTGCCTGCCCCAACGGTATACCGTGATGAAGCATTGTTCGAAACGTGAAACCATCATTTTATATTCGCTTCCCCATTGGTCAAACGAGTTTTCTTCATCGGCTCCGGTGATAGATACAGTGGGGTCGGTATGGATGATGCACACGAATTTCTTAGTCACTTCCTTCTGTATTTGGCAGAGCTCGTTCAGGCGACGATTGCTCTCCTCCAAAGAGTCGTAGGTGTTCTTGTCGATATAGTCCACGAGAACTCTTTCCGGCATGATCTTCACCTTTGTCACATCAAGCATTTTAGGACATGGGGTGGAATCACACCCATGGAACACTTCCCTTGCCATTTGTTTCACCACTTCTCTGGCACCGAAGGTGAATCCACTTTCCAAAATCAGGAGCGGCTTGCGATGGTCGCTCTCGAAATACTCCTTGAGCGCGGCCTTGAGGCCTTCACGGTCTTTGGAATACTCTGGGAAGGTGTAGGTGCAACCGTCAATCTCTTTACTGATCAGACTGCCCAGTGATGCCAGTTGATAATTGGCCATGGTGGCGGGAGGTTCTGAGGCACCTAACAGAACTGACATGTCCTTGTACAACTCTGTGAAGAAGTTGCGGTGCAGGGCGCTGGAGATGCGCACGAGCAGTTCCATGTCGATGTTTTCGCGGTTGAAGATATGGTACACGTTGGCACGCGATGTGTTGATGAGGCCGGCGAACTGGTCTGCGGTTAATCCCTGGCGGGTGAACTCCTCCTTGATAAGTTGTCCAATCTTTGTTCTCATATAATTGAAGCTTTAATATGGTTTTTAAAATAATCAGTCTTTCCATAATCCGAAGATGCTGAGGATGAGTTGGAGTATTCCACCGATAATGGCGAACACCACCTGAAGGAGTGTGATGACGATGTATCCACCCAGGATGACGAGGACAAGACCTAACAGGAACCAGAACATAGCAGTGAAGTTTTAAATGCCGCCTACGTCCTTTTAAGCGATTCGGCTTTCTCTTGAGGTTTCTGATGCAAAAATCATGCAAATCGAGTGCAATCAAGCTTGCTTGTTTTGCTGAGATGCAGCTGATTTTATGCAAAAATCATGCAAATCGAGTGCAATCAAGCTTGCTTGTTTTGCTGAGATGCAGCTGATTTTATGCAAAAATCATGCAAATCGAGTGCAATCAAGCTTGCTTGTTTTGCTGAGATGCAGCTGATTTTATGCAAAGTTAGGCTTTCTTTTGATTCCCACCCAATGATTTTGTATCATCGGGTGGGAATGGGGAGTCAAGGATATTGAACTTATTGAATACGTGGTCCTGTTCTGCTTCCTTCTCTGATTTCAAGAATGTCCACACGGTTCCACTGGCTTTGTCCCAGTTGTAATTTCATGCGTTGTAAAGCCTCGTCCAGATCTCTGCCCGATGGTGTGAAGGTGTACTCCATCGTGTCTGGATTCCTCAATTTGTAACGAATCCAATAGTTCATGTTTTTCAGATTTAAAAGTTTTGCCTACGTCCTTTTTTTCCCCTCGCTCCGCGAACAGAGACCGATGGTTCAAGCGATTCGGCTTTCTCTTGTTTATGTTGCAAAGTTCGCCATCATTCTGATTCTTCGCAAATATATTAGTATCACAGGATGTAGATGGTGTGTCAGAGGTTTTTTACGTGTTGCGGCTATCAACCTACTCTTCTTGCCAGTTCGTCGAGCAAGTCGAGGGGATACTCACCGGTGATCATCTCCTTCAACTTCGCCCTGTCCGACAGGCTATCCCAGTTTTTACCGTTCCAGTCGTCTTCATCTTCATCATCATCGGCGTCAAGGTCTTTCATGTCTTTCAGCATTTGAATTTCCCTTATCTTTTCGGGCTGGTTGGCTTCCAGTTCAGCTACCATGGCATCCCTAAGAGCGCCCAAAGCAGAACAATGGTCCAGGATGGTTGCCATATCCCCGCCAAAACCCATCAAGTGATAGGCTATGCGGGTTTGAGAGCCGTTGCAGTCATACACATAACCGTCGGTGCCGATATAGCCGGAGGCATCGTCTAAATCATCCTCATCTGCCTCGCAATTTTCAATGTCCGCTTCTATTTCATCAACAAGAATATTCATTTCGCTCTCCCATTTTTCTTCCGGAATGGGCACGTTCACCTCAACAGTTGTTGATAGGTTATAATTATCATGTGAAATGACATCAGTGTAAACTTTAGCTTTTACTTTCAGTAGATAGTCCATATTGTTGTATTATTTATTCTTATTTCAAGCATTCTCAGTCGCCTATGGCACTCAGTTCCTCCAAATTCCGAAGATGCTGAAGATAAGTTGCAGCACCCAACCGATGATGTAGAACACGACCTGAAGCAGTGTGATGACGATATATCCACCCAGGATGACGAGTACGAGACCTAACAAGAACCAGAACATAGTGTTGAGTTTTTAAATGATGCCTACATCCTTCGAAGCGATTCGGCTTTCTCTTGAACTTAACACGAATAACCGTGAATTGGTCACGAATTATACAGGAATTGTTTTTCGTGTTTTCTGTTTGCAAAATTAGTAACTTAAATGGTCTCCGTCAAATATTCTTGTATCATCGGATAGGACAGGGGTGTCAATGGTTTTGACATGCTGTTTACAGACTGCTGATTATGCGAAGCGACATCAGCCATTTTCCTACATCAGTCACATCTTTTGAAGTATGAATAGGTTTCCCGTTGAAAGATATTTCATATTCACCATTAGCGGCGGATGTCACACGGACAAGGTAGCCTTTGGCCTTTTGCAATTCCACAAATGCACCATAAGGGCCATTGAAATGGTCGATACGGGTGGGAGTGGAAAGCCCAGTTGATATGTTCTTTCTCGCAAATAGATACAAGGTTAGCAATTCATATCTGATGGCATCAGCACGTTGTTGAGTAGAGCGATACACGTAGCAATGGCCATCCGAAGCTTCATTGATGTATCTCGCATCGGTGCGCACCACATCTTTGAAGATGGTGGACAAATCCATTTCACCGATATTGCAGAAAAGATAACGGAAGTCGTTTGTTGTGAAGGAAGGCAAATTGGATGATATGACCGTCTTAAGAAAGGTTTCACAGTCTGTTGCTGGGTGTGATTTAATCCATAAGTCAATCAAGTTCTTGATTCTTTCACCATAAACACCGCTCCTTTTGTCGCGCAGATGACGTTTCCAACTAATGTCGCGGTTGTCATTTGCCGTGCCAAGACTACCCCAGACTGCATTCCCGTTAAATCTATAATTCACCATAGATAGACATGCCTGAATCAACAACATATCAGTTTTTGCATTCAGAGAAGGAGCAGTGAACAAATCATTCAACTTTTCCACGTACCGAATGAATCTCTGCAAGTCATACTTACCCCCCACTTCCGACCATGACAGTGGGGCGACAATTTGCCCCCAGAGATAGGGATTGTCCTCTGCCGATAAGATAGCCTTCTCCCATTGTTGGGGCATGCCTGAAGCATTAGGGTTGCCCATTCTCAGACTAGCTTTCAATGCCTCTTCGTCAAGACAAGCCTGCTCTTGTCCATTTGCCTTGTTGACGATGATTCCTGCAATAAACGCCAGCATCTCCTGGTTTGAAAGTCCCTGATAATAATTGGAGAAAAAGTCATCGAGCCAAGAATCAATGGCCTTTATGGCTTCCTTTACACGATTGGGGTTGTCAATTCTTACATTCTTGTTTGCTGCCAAGAAAGCATTTCTGGCAAAACGCATCCAGTCCTTGAAGTTGTCGAATTCAATAGGATTGGAAATCAAGGTCTGAGCATTCACTTGCTTTAGATATGCCGCCATTGCATAAAACATAACGCGAGTTTGATGATCAAGTGCATCATTCAAAAAATCATCCAATAACGTATTATTGTTATCAGCATGTATTCTCAACCCTTGACTATGCAAATACCATGCGATATCTTTCCAAGTATTCGAATGATCTTTATAGATTAAATGATTGATATCATCATATACCTCCTGCAAATCGATTTGAGAGAATGAGTAAGAAGAGGTGCTCTTCTTCCCTCTCTCAAATCTTGCGTACTTGAAATAATTATTTGCAACATTGTCGCAGTCTTTGAAAAAACAAGCCTCGAGCATCTGTCCGGGATTTTCTCCTCCACCTATTGGTTTTGTGTATTGGACATCAGTCATGAAGAAAGTCTTTCCCATTATCCTTGTCAACAAACGCTCCAATCGCTGCTCCACTTTCTTTACATCCTTCAAAGTGGGGGATATTGGAAGATTTGAACTATCCCAGCAATAGTCTATCCAATCATTGTCGATGTTATGACGCCAATAATCAATAATTGGTGATTTTTGTATTTCCAATTCTTCCTCAAGTGAGGACTTGAGGAGGTCGTAAGATGATAATTCCTTGCCACGGGCATTCATTTTCTCAAACAGTGCGTCTCCGTCGCAAATAAGATCATCCAAAAGTTCGAAAGTAATATCATCCAATTTTGTACTATTAATTTGAACTTGGCTTAAATCACAACCTTTGTCTTTGATTATTTGACAGGCAGTTTCTATCACGATTATCATGGAGTGAATGTTTGGGTCAATATGCCAATCCCACTTGAATTCATCCATTTCTGCAAAGTGTTCAAAAAGGCTTGGTACATGAACTAAAGGATAGGCTAACCTATTTGCTATTTTATCTACTTTGCCTTTATCGTTCGTTTCTGTGTCCCATAGATTTTTGTTCTGATTGTTGGTTGCCTCGGTATCCTGAACCTGCTGGATCCATGCATCCAAAATTGTTTTGGCATCCTGGTTTACCAGCCAATGACAAAACTCCTCACTTGTCTTTCTGGTCTCATAGACAAACAAAGAATGATTATGGGCATCTTTTAGGTCTTCATTCCTGCCCAGCATCCAGTGAAGAATGAATAGCGTGGTGAGTCGTTGCTGGCCATCCAAGGGCTTGAACTTACCATCGTCTGCTTTTCCATAGACAAAATCCAAAGACAAGTCGTTTTTGTTTCCCAAAACGACATCAAGCATGTCTGTCAACATATTGACTCTTTTCTTCTTTACAGAATCGGTCTCTCGCCCCTCAGCATAATCACGCTGTATCTTAGGTATGCAGATTGTTGACCATTTTGGTTGACTTTGTAACAGAGACTTAAGATTTATTGCGCTCATAATAAGAATTTTTTAAGGGTGGTATAAATAGCATTGGCATAATCATTCTGGTCATCTTCATTCCATCGTTTCGTGTTGAATGATGAAGGATTGCCTTGAATGTTGGAGTAATATTTTAAAAAGAGATATCTTGTACAAGGAGGAATGTACTCACCTTCTTGGTCGCTCCGCTTAATGGTGCGTAGTTTCATTGGAAACAATGCATTCTTGTATTCACGATTGATAGAACTGTTCAAGAGCGTCAAATTGCCTATCCAATGCTTATCAAATCTCACATATTTAGGTGCATAGTAATTTTCAACATCCTGTCTGTAGGTGTCAAATTGTTTTTGGGGGATGCTTCCGCCTTGAGCATAAAGTGTGTTCCCCTTTTGAATCAATTGATAGATCGTGTTGTAATCCTGGTGTGAGGAACTCATCGTCGAGATATCGTCTTCCAATGCGCTCAATGCCTGTTCTTTTATCCACTCCAGACGTTCTTGAGGTTTAACGATAGCATTCTCTGTCTGAGAATTGACATGTTCAATATCGTATTTCCTTTCCCTATACTGATGAAAAGAGAATCTTTCATTGTGTTTTTCACTAACTTCGACATTGAAGAGAAGTAATATCCTACGAATGAGTTTTTCATCCTTATCATAGCGCAACGCAAAGACATCATTGGTATAGACCTGTTTTTTCACCAAATTGACGACTGTTGTAGTGGCGGCATTCCCTGCATTTTTCTTGATCGTTTTTAGGATGTAGGCAGGAGTCATTCCAAGGTCTAATAAAAATCCGATATAATTGTGCAGCGTGGTGCTCTCGTGCCACTTGCACAAAATGTCGAAATGGCGAGTCACGACATCCCATTTCCCCTCTAACTTTTTTGAATCACACTTTGTCAACAAACTTTTCATATCCTTATAGAAATAGCGATATGAACTATTTGTTTTAGAATTTGAGTCACTTTCACGAATGAAATCAAACAGGAAGTCAAGCCGGTTCTCGTACGTTTTTGTCTTAGGGCAAACAGCACACCAGAACTCATTGTCTTGAAACTTTCTTTCCATTTCATCCCATCTGCGAACAAGTGTCTCTTCATCAATAATACACGTGCCTTTTTGCGCTTTGTCAACTTTCACACACAAGAGGTATAAAGCCTTCAGAAGTTCGGCATTGGTCAAACTTATTTTTCCACCATTCAACCTATTGAAGATGGCGATGTCGTTGGTCGTGTTGGTGGAAATAGTTGCTTTTTGATTAGCGTTGGGCTCGGCATTATACCAAATGAAGATTGCTCTAAGATTAGGATTTGAAGAGGGCAGCCTTGTATTATCCTCATAGAATAAGGCCTCTTTGAGTTTATCTTGTCTTTGTCTGCTAATCTTGACTGTATTGTAGTACCATTCTTCTATTTTATCTTTAGCCTTTCTCACAAAGAAGCTATCGAGATTTTTGTTTGGCAATGGATAATTATAGTCAGGTGAAGAACGGTAGTAGGTAATCTTACTGAAATCAATATCAGGTCTGTTTGCATATTCAATAGTATACAAACCAAAACCTTGGGTTAGTTTTTCATTGAGACATTTCAGCAAGAGAAGTAAGGTCGTAAGACGCTGCTGTCCATCCAACACATCCCATACCAATCGTCCATTGGCTTCGTAACGAGGTTTCACCATCAAAGGTTGCAGGTAGTAGTTCGCTTTGCTGTTTGCATTATTGTCAACAAAATCAGTCAAGTCATTGAGCATGTCATCAACTTGCCGAACTTCTTCATCATCAGGTCCTGTGCTGGACTCCCACCGATACCCTCTTTGATAAGAAGGTATGATGAAATGGTATCCGCCGAGGAGCAATTCACTTACTGGCATCTGAAGAGGACAGGAAACGCCAACAAGTTTTTTGGGGTCTGACATATTCATAGTATAAATTGTTTATGATGATTTATAAGTATTCGTATTTCTTTGGTCGGTAACCATTGGTTCTGCCCGCAGGACACTCCTTCTCTTTAGTCGCTTCGAGAACCAACGGTCGGCGGCCGAAAGGAAAGCCAAATCTTTCAAATCTCCTTTATATTTGTATGATTTGTACCGATTTGTGAGATTTCTGCCCCATAGGGCACTCCTTTTCAGTCGCTTTCGGCACATAGCCGTTCCCAAACTTTCACCATTGCCCAGGTGTCGAGCTCGCAGTAGCGGAGCAGGGCCTCGCGGGTGGCGGCTGCCTCTGCTGGCGGCATGTCCTTGATGAGCGGGAAGATGGTCATGGCTTCGCTGCCGTTCTTCACACAGCCGCTGAGGTTGTGGTAGTCGAGCGAGGGGTCGTCGGGGAACAATGCCGGCAGCACACTCTTGATGCTGAACGACTTGCCCATGGCGGGCAGATAGAAATGGCCTGACTGGAAGGGCACCAACAAGTCCTTGATATTGTCGCGGATGTCCAACAGATGCGCTGACAGATCGGGGAAAATGGCTGCCATCTCCTTGAGGCGTGTGCATTCAAAGGTCTTGTTATAGACCACCGTGCAGGCTCCCATGGGGATGTCGCGGCACAGTTGCTCGGCGAGAGCCAGTCGCGGGTCGCTGCCATCGCTCGGGGCGAGATACTCCTTGTGCTGATACGGGGTATCGGCGCTCTCCTTGATGTGCAGCGAGTACTGGAAGCAGAGTTGCGTATAGGGTTTCGCATCATCGTATTGCGGTATGGCATCCTGTATCGACTCGAAGTCGAGGAAATAGAGCGGATAATACAGTTCCGATAGGAATTGGCTGATAAACTCGCGGTCGATATAATCCCGTTGGTCGAGCATGCATGCTATCTGCAAGTTTTGCACCACGCCGATGGACTCCTCACGCAGGTCCTCAAAGGCAACCTTGCCAGCCTTGTATAGTTTCACCTTCTTGGAGAAGGGGAATTGTTTTCCCTTGCCGCCATACACATCGAACACCGAGAGTTTGGGCAGATGACGGGAACAGTAGTCCCAGAAGGCACAGTCGTAGGGGCTGTGGCAATGGTTGTCGATGTCGGTGACGGGCTCTTCGTTGCTCTCCATCGTCGCTTTCGCCAATGTCACGTTGTTGGGCACTTTCAGTAGTTCGTTGGCCACCATCCCCTGCATATCGATGATAACGAAGAGGTTTTGCAGATCGAGATCTCCATGCCGCACATAGTCGGAGTTGAGGCATACGAGGAACGTGCCCGTCACATTGACGCCGCACTGGGTGAGCAGCCATTTCTGATAGGCGATGTCGGGCGCATACTTCTCTATTTCCGACGGACGTCCCTTAAACTCGGGGTAGGTGGAGCTTTTTACCTCGTAGATGGCCCATCCGTCTTCGGTCTTGCGCAGAATGTCCACTGCGCAGTAGTTGCCGTCGTAGATGAACGATGCCTCGCAGATGTTCTCCACACCCTCTTCCATCCATCGGCGCGTCTGCTCCGTCATGGCGGCGAGGTCGAGTCGCCCGTCTGGTTTCTCGGCGTGTGCCTCCTTGTAGTCGCCAAAGAGGCCCATGGCCAAGTCGCCCACCACATTGCCTGCCTCAAACCGCGCTTTGGTGGCATCGTCTATCACTTCCAACTCGGGTCTATAGGTCTTCAACCATAGTGCTTTGTCGCACTGGCAGAATTTCGTGTATTTCGATTTTGATAATCCTGGCATTGGAATGTTTTTTTCTACTTCAAATTCATCCTGTCTGAAACTTGATGCAAAAAGATACGACGTTGAATGAAACTTTCAACTCTATCCAAAGCAAAGACCCCCAAGAACACTATTCCCGTATCTTCGAATGGGATACTTCTTGATTGTGGTTCATTAATTGAACAACACGCAAAGACATTA
>Ga0256407_10008406_pt1 | contig 15177 bp, 9 predicted proteins | sample RumenRJG_04DNA_FD_193489 | JGI IMG/M metagenome (GOLD analysis project Ga0256407, IMG submission 193489) | Bovine rumen microbial communities from Lethbridge, Alberta, Canada - RJG_04 | ecosystem: Host-associated > Mammals > Digestive system > Stomach > Rumen | place: Canada: Alberta | collected...
TGAGCCTCCAACAACCATTTTTCTTTGATAAAGAGAGCTTGGAATTCATAGCGTTCGTAATTAGGAGCCTCTAATTCACCGGTTTGAATGAGTGTTGTAGCCTCGATTGAAGCCGGAACTACGCCTTTGAAAGAGGGATTTTCAGACGAACCTTTGTCAGTATACAAGAATGCACCGCCGATGTGGAATACAGTTGTTTCGTTGTAAACGGGTCTCCAAATTAATTGTAATCCTGCGTTAAATCCTTGATTATAAGCTTTTTTGTCTACATTTCCGTTGGAATAAAGACCTGTTGAAATGTTTAAACCGTCAGTTGTGTAAAGGTAATTAACACCGACTTTTCTTGAAGGACAGAATGTGTAGTCCACTGAAGGATCTTCGGTGAATTTGTAGTTGATACCTGTCAATTTGATACCGTAAGGCATGAATTGATTACCGAAAGTTACTCTGTTGTGTTCGTTGAAAGAGTATTTTAACGTAACATCGCGGAAAGAAATTGCACCGTTGGTGTAGCAAACCTCAACTTTGCCTTCCCATTTGTCTTTTGTGCCGACAAAACCAAGACGAGTATCGTTTATGAGGATAGCATTATCTACTTCATCATTACCATTTTTATAGGTTCCTTTGTCGTTACGGTTGAGATAAGTACCGGCATCGAAATTTGTTCTACCGATAAATTTCAATTTGAAATTTGGGTCGTTTTCGGGAACAACAGTAAACTGAGCTTGTGCTTGAAAACCTAAAGCGGCTATTCCCGCTGTTAAAATTGCATTTTTTAATACTTTCATTTTATATATTTATTTTTTTATGTTAATAATCATTTAAGACATCAAAAATTGCACCACAAAATTAAACAAAAAAAATGAAATACGGGGTTAAAAAAAATGGATTTTTTCATTTTATAAAGCGTAATACGACATTAAAAACTTAAAAAAAATCCTTCCGAAGGTATATTTTCGGAAGGATTTTCTTAAATTACATATATTTTTATGCTGTTATTTTACCTTCATTTGTGAAGATATTATGTTCTGAAGTTGGCTTTGGTTGAGGAATCCTTGCGTTTGTTTTACGGGGTCGCTGCTTATTTGCGGATTGAAGAATAACAACGTCGGAAGATTTTCTACACCGAATGCCTCGCTTGTGTTGGAACATTTCTCTACATCAACACTGAAAATCTGGATTTTGTTGCCATATTGTTTTTGAATTTTTTCCAAAATCGGGCGCAATTGCTGGCAAGGTCCGCACCATGTTGCATTGAAGTCGATGATAAACGGAGTTTTGCATTTAATTTGCCAGTTTGAAGTGTTGATTACTTTTGAGTTGAAAGTGTTATCGGTACATTCAACAACTGAAGCACTGCCGTAGCTGTCGTTTTCGTCATCGTAACTATCGTTGTTGCCGCCGTTATTGTTCGGACAAGAATTCATTTGGTCTTGTAGGTATTCGGCTTTTTGATTGAGCCAATCTACCAATTCGTTTTCTCCCCATTCCCATTCCTGTTCACATTCTGCAATCATCTGCATATATTCTTTATCATCTTTGCTTGCCAAATGAATTTGAGCTTCCAAGTAATCCAACTGCCATGCTGATTGCATTTTATCTTGAGCCTCTTGCGGAATATCAGCATTTTCATCGTAAGGATCAAAACCGTATTCGTTGGCAACATCATCAAAAATCTGCATTTCTATAGCCTCGCACATCGTTACAATATACACCTTGGTATCTACTGGAAGCGATTCCGTCTTGTTGTAGAGTTTCATAAGATCAGTTGCTGCACCTATTGCGTCTCCGGCATCGAATTTTTCCAAAGTTGAATTCAGAACTGCTTCGGCATCTACATTGCCGTTGTTGTTATCACAGCTTTGATTGTTCTTTTTTTGAGAATTTTTTGTCGGTTTTGTTAATTTAGATTTTATTTTACTTTTCGGCTTCTGGTGTGGTACTACGGACGATTCTTTTTTTTGTCCGTCTCCGTTGTTGTTTGTTGGGCTGCCGCCGCATCCCGCGATTACCAATGATGAACCTAACATTATTGATAAAAATACATTGCTTACTTTCATTGTTTTTAATTTTTTTTTTAATGTTTAACTTAGTTGTATTTTGTTCTCTTTTAATAATTTATGAGGCTATTCCACGTCGATTGAGAATTTTTTTCTTACCATAGTGCAAGAACCTGCTTCGGTACAAGCCTGACCTTTGATGTCGCCGGTAATCGTAAAATTGTCCGTTGAAGGAGTTATAATAACCTTAAACGATGCTTTTTTTGTAAAGAATTTTTCGGTTACTTTGAAAGTCGGATTGTAATGTTCTTCGGGTTTTTGAACTTCGATTATTTTGCTTATGCGTGAATAATCTTGGCTTTCTTCCAAATTTATTTTCAACGGTTGCGAAGCCCCTGATGGATTGTTTGGCGAATACAATCTATAGCCTTGCGGAATTGTTGCGTTGAAATAAATTTCAATGTTACCGTTGCTCAACGTTTTCGTCGTGAAATTCCATGTTACACTCTGCGCAAATGAAAACACTGCCGAAAGAATCATTACTACTGTTAATAAAATTTTTTTTGACATGATTTTTCGTTTTTTAATTTTTGTGTTTAACTTATTTTTTCATCTTTAACCTTAAGAGTGAAAAAAAGTTTTTTTTCATAAAAAAAATAAAATTTTATTATTTATTTTTTTTAAATGTTTGGTGTTTGTTCCGTTGCTGCAGGAATTATTATTTTATCCGAAAAGTCCAACATAGGAATCGGGTCAAGACCGAATCTGTGCAGACTGCCGTTACAATATAGTACAAAACCTATTATTGCCAATGCGAGAAGAATCCAAAGTGCAATTTTCCATTTTGGATAGCCTTTGTCAGCAAGCGGGTCTTTAACATTTACTCTTGGAAATTTAACGAGATGTGTAAGTGTTGAACCGAACATGATATTAACAAACGCATGCGCATTGACAGCCCAACCGTTGGCGTTGAGTAGCGGTGAAAGGTTTCTTTTGCGCAGTTTCAAGTATGCTAAAAGCATTGACGGACCTGAAATAATCAGCAATATAGCCAAAACCGCCAAAACCATTTTGAATACTGACAACTTCATAAATCCTGTTGCGGCTGCAACTAAAAATGTGCCTATCGTTCCTAACGCCATACCGATTGCGGCAAAAATACCGCAGTATTTAGCAATGTCGAAAGCCTCTTTTTTAGATGTAGCTTCTGCAATTTTAGCCTCGGCTACCGCAGTTTCCGTTGATGCGGTTTCAGCTGCTTTTGCTGCTGCCGCTGACTTTTCCGTAAGTTTTGTTCCTCCTTCGGCTATTGAGCCTAAGGTCTTGTCTGTCATTTCTTTGTCTTTTGACGCGGCAAATTTTGTAACCTGTTCTTCGATAAAACTTGCAACTTTTTTGTACGGTGTCCAAAAAGCCTCGCGTATTGAAATCGGATTTTCGATAACTTTTGTAATTGTTGCATCCCAAACGTTGTTTTCTCTGTCTATGAAAATTGCATTTTTACCGGTTTTAAGATTATCAATTTCACCGTCGGTTACAACGGCGCAAATTTTCATTGTTTTGTTCAAAACCTTTGACGTGCAGTCGCAATAAATCAAAAATGCAGCACTTTGAGATGCCGTTGCATCGTGTTTGGGCATATCGCTGACTTTAATACACAAATCACATTCCCTTTGGTCTACGAAAAGTTTTCCGACTTGGAACATTGCGAGTTTTTCGTGTTTTACGGTATAAAAATCCGAAAACGTTACGAAATTCCTCAAAAATGAGAAAAAGTTTTGATAACAATGCAAAAGATTATCAACTGAGATAATGCCTTCAGCTTCTTCTTTTTGAGCTAAATCTTTGTCAATGAGTTCCAAAAGTTTGTCTTTTGTACCGTTAGTAAGGATTTTTTCTGCCTCTGACAAGTCAAAACCTTCAACTTTTGAACCAGCTTTTTTGGACATCCAATCCGAATAAGCGGCAAATTTTGAGGCAATGGAATTGAATTCAGCCTCCGAAATTGAGGTTTTTCCTGAAAAATCAACCTCGAAAATCAGTTTTTTAATTTTGGCAAAAGCTCCTTCCCAAGCGGGGTTGATTTCCTCGTTGAGCGGCAAAATGTTTTGATTTGAAATTCTTGCGATAGGATATTTGGCGAGTTCGACGATTTTTTCGGCTAAATTCTCCGTAGAAATTTTCGTTAAATCTTCGAGCGGAATTTCCATTGCAGAATAAGTGTCTTTGTTGAAAGCCACCATTTTGCAGCGGATAAAATAGTCCTGAATTTTTTGTTTTACGGCATTGTAAGCCTCCAGAGCATCTTGAGTGTTATCACCGTAGGGCAAAATCTCTTGGTTTTGAACAGCGATTTTTTTCCATGACAAGTAATTATTAAGCTCTGTGAAAAATTCTTCAATTTGGTCTTTGTTGATACCTTTTTCGCCGCTGCGGTCATCTAAAGTGCCGATTTTTTCACCGATTAATTTTATAACGGCTTTTAAATCATCACTTTCTGTAGAAATTTCGGTTATAATGCCGTCGCCGTTGAAAGGTGTGCCTGCAAAAACTTTAGTTAAATCTTTCGTGTCTTCCAACGAGATTTCGTCTTTTTCAGAAGAAAGACTTTTGAGGATGGCTTTTGCTGATTTTAAGATTTTTTGCCCTTCTTCGGTATTATCGTTAATATCAGAAAGTTTCAAAACCGAACTGCCGTTTACTAAAAGTTCAGGATTTTTAATCGAATTGCAAAGCCATTTTGAGGTTTTTATGACTTCATCAACGCGGATTTTTCCGTCTTTGTTAACGTCAATAACCTCAAGTGTTTTTTTGTCGAATTCAAGATTTTCGACGGGGCATGAAAGCACCGTCCACATTTTGGTATCAAGTTCGGGAAGGTGTCTGATGTCTTCCCCCGTTTCGATGCTGACACGGGTAACTCCTCCTATTTTGGAGAATTTCCATGTGTGAGATGATTTATTTTCCATATTTTTTATCTTCAGTTTTATTTAAACGAAAAAATATTTTTCAAAAGTAGAAAAAATTATATCAAAATCAAAAAAAAAATTAAATTTGCAGAAAACTTTTATGCTCATTTAGGGCTTGGGAGATAATAATGTAATGCTTTTCAAAAAGTTAAGTAAATATTTTTGGGTTTTAACTATGATTTTGACTTCGGGTATAAACTCTTTTGCTCAGACAAGCGGTTTGAATTCTGGTCAAGATTCTTATCTCGATTCATTGTATTCGGTGATGAAAAATATGCCCGAAGACAGTGTTAAGCTTGAGGTTTATAGTCAGATTTATCACGGACATTACAATTTGGATTCCATAGTAAAATATTCTGTTCTTGCATATAATTTAGCCAAAAACTTATCGTATCAACGCCAAATGGCCGAAGCACTTATGTTTACTGGTGCAACTTACAATGCCGCTTGCGACAACAAAACGGCGGCGGATTATTTTTTTAGGTCGCTTACGATTTGGACTCAGCTCAATGATACTACAAAACAAGCGGTTTGTTATAATTGTCTTGCTGTTATAATGGAAAATCTTAACGATTATTCCACCGCGATTGATTATTATCATAAGGCATTGAATTTGTTTAATCTAAAGGGAGATACGGCTCGTGTTGGAAGAATTTACAGAGGATTGTCAAATACTTACAATGGTTTCAATCTTTTGGAGACGGCAAAGGATTATGCTTTGAAAGCTTTATCAACGGATACTTTAACCTTAGATTTCGCGGCAATAAGTTTTGATTTGATGTACCTTGGCAACGCGTATCTGGCTCAATATAACATAAATTATGAACATGAAACGCTTTTAAAAGCACGAAAATATTATTTGAAGGGTTTGAAAAAAGCTCAGCAATCCAATTTTTTGGAAGCGATTATAGACCTTGGTTTGGAGCTTCAGAAAAGTTATTTGGATGAATTTTCTATGGCAAAAACGTCTTTGAGGGCAAAGCAGATTTTGGACAGCAGCCTTTTTTACGGAAATTTGGCAAAGGTTTGCATCAACAAAATGGGAAATTTGGTAAAGGATTATGTTTATAAAATTAACAATTGCCGTTATTTGCTGTTTTTGGGACGTATTAAAGAGGCGGGAAAAGAAATCGAGACTATGAAAAAAATTTTCATCTCTGACCTCGGACGTTATGAATCTCTGTATTATAATGATTTAGGTCCTGTCATGAAAATCTATTATAAAAATTCTAAGGATTATAAAAGCCTTTATGATTTTATAGAGGATTATCAGAAATATCGTAACCGCCGTTTCAATCTTGATTATACGATTAAGGATTTGGTTTTGGAAAACAGACGGGAGTTTGAAAAAAATCTCAAAAAACTTGATGACGAATTGCTTCAAAGAGAAAAAGAATACGAAAATCTTAAAAAAATACGTTTTGTAATATGGGCTGTTATGTCAGTTTTGTTGGTTTTCTTGACAGTTTGTGTTGTAATCTTTGTTAAAAGATTTAAAGCCAACAAAATACAAAATTTGAAATTGTTAGCAAGCACCAATGAAATAGCTTTGGTAAACGGAGGTTTGGAAAGAATTTATGCGAAAATTTTTGCTCAAAATAACGAAATTGCTGCTCAAAACAAGCAGATTGAGGAGCAAAAAAATTCCATACGTTACACCAACCGTGCAATAATTCACAGTATCGAATATGCCCGCAACATTCAGAAGGCATCGATGCCTTCGTTAGCGTTGATGGAAACTATTTTCAAAAGTTATTTTTTGATTTTCAAGCCTTTGGATATTGTTTCAGGTGATTTTTATTGGGCATCTCAGGTGGGTGATTTTAAGATTATCGGCGTTTTTGATTCTACGGGACACGGCATTTCGGGCGGGCTTTTGAGTATGTTCGGCATTGCAACTCTCAACGATATTATTGCGAAGGCGCAGTTAGAGGATATTAACGCCGCATATATTCTTAATAAATTACGGTTAAAAATTATTACTTGTACCTCTGATGATAATTATGACGGAATGGATGCCGGAGTTTGTGTTATTGATACGAAAAACAAGAAATTCGGTTTTGCCGGTGCGATGAGACCTTTGTGGCATTTTTCGGGCGGTGTTTTCAATGAAATTTTGCCTGAGAGAATGTCGGTTTCGAGGGGTAAATATCAGGATACGGATTTTTCGTGCCGTTATTCGGATTATTTTGAGGGCGACAGGATTTATATTTTTACGGACGGAATGACTGATATTTTCGGAATTTCGGACGAAGACCCTAAAAAGTTGAAAAAGTTTTCGCAAAAGAGAATGAAAGAACTTTTGAAAAATATTCAAAACGAGAGTCTTGAGGTTCAGAAAGATATTATTGAAAAAACTTTAGACCTCTGGCAAAAAGGGCTTTCAAATGATTCAGGGACCGACGATAGACTTATGGTTGCAATATCTCTTTAATAGAAAAAAGGGAAGGAGTGAGGACTGTTTTAAAAAATATAATCATCATTTTCGTAATTCTAATTTCCCCGTTTAAAACCTTCGGGGGGGGTAGGACAGGGGATACTGTGGCTTTAAGTTTAGATGCTTTGGACATTATATGCCGCGAGTCTTATAATTTTGATACTTTATATAAATACGCTAATTTCCAACTTAAAAAAGCTCAAGTTCTTAAAAACCGAGAGTTCAACGCATACGCTTTGTTTCATTTGTCCAGATATTTTTATGACAAATCTCGTTATAATAAATCAATCGGTTTGTGTTATCAGGCATTAGGATTTTGTGATTATGAAAATTCAACGGAATTTGTGGGGCATTGTTATATGATGTTGAGTCGCAATTATTATTCTCTGGGTGATTTTCTTAATGCCGAATCTTTTTGTAGGAAAGCTTTGGAAATTTACGATTATATATCCTCTCCTTACGGAATTGCGCAGTGTAATTTGATGTTCGGATTGTATTGCCTTAAATATCAACTTTTTGAATTGGGGCGTCAGTATGTTTCCTCGTCGTTTCAGATAAGTTACGGAAAATATCCCGAAGGCGAAATTGTTTCATTAAGGTCTTATGGTTATTGCGATTATGCGAGATATTGCCGCAAAAGCGAAAATATTGGGCAACTTCTTTCTGCTATCAGTTGGTATAATCTTGCTATGAAATATCTTGCAAAATATCCTGATATTCACCCTGTTAATTATGCAGTTTTGATGCAACAGACATCTCTTGCGTATTCGCGTCTTGCGATTGATTCCCAAAAAATGGCAATGAAAAAAATGTATGCTGACAGCAGCCGTAAATATTACGAATTATGCACTACGGTTACCGAAAAACTAAATTCAAGCGAAAATGATTTTTATGCAAAATCGGCAGAAATTAATTGCCTTATTGCGGAAGGAAATTTAACTGAGGCTGAGAAAAAAATCAATAAAATTTCGCTTTTTGTAAATTCCGATTCCGAACATTTCAGTCGTTTCGGTGAAAATTTTTGCAATATTGTTTTGCTTTTTTCGCATTGTAAAAAAGATTATAAATCAATGCTTTATTACATGGAAAAGCTTAACAATTATAAATACCGCCATTACGGTTTTGATTTAGGAACAAAAATTACGAGAACAAAATCCAAAGAAAATTACGACCGTATTATATGCGAAATCGAGGCCGATAAAAAAATCCGTGATTCGCAGTTTGAGGAAAAAATTTCTAAGGGCGAGAATCTTCAGCGTTATCTTTTAACGATAGTTATTCTAATTGTAGTAATTGCGGTTTTGTTTTTACTTTTAAGATTTTGGGAAAATACCGTTAATAAGCGGCTGAAAATTCAAAGCGACGACATCAAGCAGCAAACTTTGAAACTTAATCTTCAAAATTCGGAATTTTATGAACTTCAGCGTAAATTCAATACCGAAAAAGAGGAACTTTTAAGGCATAAGAAAAAATTCATAAAGGCGAACATGGTTCTTCATAATTCGCTTTTAAGGGCGTGGGATTTTCAGTCTGCATTAATTCCCTCTAAAGAAAAAATGCAACAATATTTCGGTGATTGTCTTATTTTCTTTAAACCCTGTCATATCGTATCGGGAGATTTCTTTTGGGCAGTTGAAACTGAGGAAGTTAAAATTCTTGTTACGGCGGATTGTACAGGACACGGCGTCCCGGGAGCTTTTATGAGTATGCTCGGAATTTCAAGTCTTAACGATATTGCTTTGAAACGTGATTTAAATTCTAAAACCGATTTCGCTTCCGGTATTTTGGAGGATATGCGTCAAAAAATCATAACCTCTCTTCATCAAAGTTATACTCCTGATGGTGAGATTTACGAAACGATTGATATGTCGGTTTGTATTTTGGAAAGAAAGGAAATGTTTTTGCAGTATGCTGGAGCAAACCGTCCGCTGTGGATTTTCTCTTTAGAGGGTGAAAAATGTTTTGAGCCTGACGAAATCACGGTCGGAATAGATTTGATGCCGGGTGTTAATAATTTTACCAATCACCGTATTGAAATTTTTCCGGGCGATGTTGTTTATACTTTTTCTGACGGAATAACGGATCAGTTCGGCGGCAGAAACGGCAAAATGAAATTCGGTTCAAAACGCTTGAAAGAACTTTTGTCCGGAATTTATTCCGAGAATTTTGATACCCAATATTTAAAAATCGCAGACAGCATCTGCGAATGGACAACCATAAAATCCTCCGGCGACGATGAAATGGAATTTTATTGTGCGCAATTGGACGATCAGTTATTGTTAGGCATAAGAATTGAGGGGTAAAACATGAAAAAAAAGATTTGTTTTTTTTATAAAAAATTATAAACTTTACATCGCATTTTTTTATTGACAAAGACCATGAACACAAAACATTATATATTATTGTTCGTTTTAATGCTGTTACTGCCAAAACTTTCTGTAAGTCAGAGCGATAGAATAGGTATGTTGAAACAAAAAGTTTCCGTTATGTCCGATTCTAAAGAAAAATTAATGTATTTGGACGAGATTTCAAGGGCTCAACGGAATTTGGATTCTGCCGTTAAATACACGAATTTGGAGTCTGCTTTGGCGAAAAAACTTTCCGATAATGAATATTTGGCGTATGCTCATTTTAATATGGCGAATGCTTTGAGTGCTAATTTTAATTACGAAAGGGCTAATGCTGAGTACAAAAAAGCGGTTGAGGCCTGCGACAGTGTTAAAGGCAAAGCTTGTTTGGGCGATTGTTATAATTATTACGCTAACAATTTAACGCGAATCAACGATTATAACCTTGCCTCTGAATATTATAACAAGGCATTGCATTTGTTTTTTGAATTGAGTGATACGGTTAAGATTACGGGCGTTTATCGTAACATGGGACGTCAGTGCGTGAGTTTCCACCTTTACGAAACGGCGAGTTCGTATTATTCATACGCTTTTAGGCTTGACTCGATAGCAAAAGACGATTATGCGTTGGCACTTGATTTTTTTCAAGCGGGACATTCCGATTACAATCAGTATTTGGACTTGGATTCTTTGGATTTGCTGAAATCGGGTTTTGTTAAAATGAAAAAAGCTTTGGAATTGGCTTATAAAAGCGATACGTTAAATCGTTGTACGGCAGGCTGTTTGGAGCAGTTGATGTTGATGTACACAAGTTATGCTGCCAATATTCAGAATCAGGCTGAAAAAATCAAAATGTTGGATTCGGCAAAATATTTTTATTCTCAGGCTTTGAAATTCCGCAAGGATTACGATTTTGAGCGTGATAACATTACGCTTGAAATATGCAGTGCTAATTTCTTGAATCTTGAAGGAAAATGCGAGGAGGCAAAACGCAGACTTTTTGAATTGGAAAAGAAATTCGATGCTAATCCATTAAGATACAACCGTTATCGTGCATATCTTTACCGTTCGATGATTTGGGTTTTAAAGCTTTCCGGTCATTATAAAGAGGCGGTTGATTATTCCGAAAAATTCAAGGACGTTGAAGAGGCTACTTACAACCGTGAGTTTGCCGTAAAATCTACCAAAGCCTCGGCAGAGGCGGAATACGGCGAATTAATTCGTCAAAGGGAAGATTCCGAACGTGAACAAAAAATCATTCAAGACGAGACCACAAAACGTCAAAGAATGATAACTTGTTTTTTTGCGATTTGTATTCTTTTGGCGGCACTTTTGGCTTTTATAATTTGGAAAGGTCTTGTCAGAAAACGTAAGAACAACGAACTTTTGGCAAAACAAAAAGCTGAAATTTGGGAGAAAAACAACGAATTAAAGGTTCAGAATCAGAAAATCATGTCCCAAAGAGATGAAATTATGGCTCAAAGGGACGAAATCGAATCGCAGCGTAGTCAGCTTTCTGAGGCTAATACGAGGATTACAGCAAGTATCAGATATGCGCAAAGGATTCAGACGGCGGCTGTTCCTTCGATGGAAATGATGACGAAAATTTTTGGCGAATGTATGGTTTTTTGGCGTCCATTGAATATCGTTTCGGGCGACTTTTATTGGGCAACACAAGCTGGAAAATACAAACTTATAACGGCCGCTGATTGTACGGGACATGGCGTTCCGGGAGCTTTTATGAGTATGCTCGGTATTTCAACCTTGAACGACATTGCCGCTCAAAAAAACATCGAAAGCGGCGCAATAACGGCGGCGGGAATCCTTAACGAGTTGAGAGAAAAAATCATTGCGGCACTTCGTCAGAGTGGTCCGCAAAGGGAAACTCAAGACGGTATGGATATGGCTTTTTGTATAATTGACGCTGAGAAAAACGAACTTCAATACGCAGGTGCAAACCGTCCTCTTTGGCATATCAGAAATTCTGAATTGACGGAATACAAAGCCGACAGAATGCCGGTTGGTTTCCATATCAGAAAAACGGGTGCTTTTGAAAATCATATTATCAGCCTTGAGTCTGGAGATATTGTTTATATGGGTTCTGACGGTATTTCAGACCAATTCGGCGGTGAAACAAGTCAGAGTAAATTCGGAACTAAACAGTTGAAAGAATTTTTAATAGAGATTTCTGGTTATCCTTTCGACAAGCAAAAAACAATGCTTGAGGACAAAATAGATAAATGGCGCGGAATCGGAATTAGCGAAAATCCTGCACCTCAATTGGACGATCAAATTCTTATCGGTCTGAAATTTTAGGTCGTATAAACATATCAAAACATTTAAGCCATAAACCCTATTTTTTTAGGGCTTAAATGTTTTTTATATGTTATTTCATTAATTTCTTTTCCTTAGAAAATTTGGCGTGAGCAAATTCAACGGCTATGCCTAAATTTCTTTTGTAAAGAGGTTTGGTGATAAAACCGTAAACATTAGGCAATGTTGCCATCATGATTGTTTCGGGTCTGTCGTCTCCGGTTATGAAAACGACTGGAATATCGTGTTTTTCTGCCATAATTTTAGCTGTTTCCACACCGTCGATGTCTCCGTCGAGATGAATGTCCATGAGAACGACATCAATGTCTTGATAAGTATCCACAGCATTGAGCGCATCCTGACCAGTGCGTACCATGCCTACGAGTTCATAGTCTAGCTCTTGAATGAACATTTGGAATATCGTACAAAGCATTTTGTCGTCTTCCACCATTAAAATTCTTTTTGCCATTTTTTAATTTTTTTTAGTGCTGTTTTTCTCCGCAAATTTAGTAACTTGCGCTCGAATTTTTAAATTTTTTTTTATAAAAATTAAATGAATTTGGTTTTAGACATAGGAAATACGTTTTGTAAAATCTGTATTTTTGATTGTAATAAATTGATTTGTAAAGACTTGGCAAAGTCCTCGAGCTCTGAAATTTTATTAAAAACTTTTGAAATTTTTAAAGTTCAGGATATTAAGTCTGTTATAATTTCAAGTGTTAATTCAAAGGTTTCGGTAGAGGAGGAGTTAAAAAATAAATGCTCTAATGTATTGGTTTTTAATTCATTAACTCCTATTCCGGTGAAAAATTTATATTCCACGCCAAAAACATTGGGTCTTGATCGTTTGGCGGCATCTGTTGGGGCATTTGATTTGTTTGAAAAGAAAAATTGTCTTATAATTGATGCTGGGACTGCCATTACGTATGATTTTTTGAATTCATGCGGTGAATTTTTGGGCGGAAATATTGCTCCGGGAATCCGTTTGAGGTTTTCTTCGCTCAACGAGCACACCTCAAAATTGCCTTTAATTGAGGATTTTTCTTGGGGTGGGGAGTTCGGAAACGATACTTTTTCGGCCGTAAGCAACGGCGTTTTGAATGGGTTACTCTTTGAAATTGAGGGATATACAAAGCGTTTTGAAGATAAATATCCTGACGGAAAAATAATTTTAACCGGCGGCGATACTATTTTTTTGTCTAAGAAATTAAAAAATACGATATTTGCAGAGCCAAATTTAGTGGCAATCGGTCTTAATAGAATTTTGAATTACAATGTATTTTAGAACTTTAAAATTTTTGATTTTATTTCTGGCACTCTCGTTAGGAGTTCGGGCGCAGAAAATTACAAACTCTCCGTATTCGAGATACGGAATCGGCGATATAAATTTTAACGGCACGGGTCATGCCGTTGCTTTGGGCGGGACTTCGATAGCCGAAAGCACGCCTTATTTTCTTAATTTAGTGAATCCGGCGGCAAACACTAATCTTCAGATTCAGAGGTTTGTTTTTGATGTGGGTTTCGATGTTAAATATACTAATACCGAATCGCAAACAAATAGTCAAAAAAATAGCAATTCGACTTTTAGATATTTTGCGGGCGGATTTGCCGTAAAACCGTGGTGGTCGTTTACTTTTGCGATGATGCCTTATAGTTCGGTCGGTTATGCGATGTCGGACTCCTCAAATGTTACTTTGGAAAATACTTCGGAAGTTTATGGTTATTCGCAGTATTATTCGGGAAAAGGCGGACTTTCAAAAATTTCGCTTTCTACCTCGTTCAAAATCTTGAAAATGTTTTCTGTTGGTATTCAGGGCGAATATCTTTTCGGCGATATTGAGCGTTATAATTATATTGGCGTAAAGGCTACCGACAGTTATTATTCGGGCTCATATTACAATAATAATTACATTATTCACGGATTTAATTATGATTTGGGATTTTTAGCAGAAAAAAGTTTCAAATATAAAAAGGATTCTACAAAAAATTGTTGTAAATTTGCAGCCGGATTTTATTACTCGAACAAAGCGAAATTAAATACGAGAAACGAGTTGCTTTTGTATACTAACAATTCTTTGACTGCAACATCTGACACTATCGCCGCCGATACACTTTACGACGGCAAGATTGAAATACCGCAGTCTTACGGATTCGGTATAAGTGCAGAATTTTTTGACAAATTTTTAGTAAATGCCGATTATAAGTATCAGAATTGGGCTAATTTCTCGCTTCCGGGTCAAGAGAATTCCACGACGCTGAAAGAAAACCGTTATTACGGGTTGGGATTTCAGTTTGTTGCTGCAAAATTTTCTTCAAGGTATTACAAAACTATCAACTATAGAATTGGAATCCACCGCTCGGATACATATTTGTCGATAAACGGACGCGAAATACAAGATAAAGGCTTTACCTTCGGGTTGGGATTTCCTGTAAGAAGTTTGTTGCTGAATGTGAGTTGCGATTTTGGAACGCGCGGCACAACCGATTACAATTTATATAAGGAAAAATATTTTCTCATTCATTTCAACGTAACGGCGCATGACGTTTGGTTTGTTAAGAGAAAATTCCAATAGGATCTTTTTAGAATTGAGTGAATTTACTAATTTTTAATAAAAAAAGGATAAAAATTATTATGAAAAAGAACAAAACGGCAAAAGTTGCCCTCTCATTTTTGGGTTTGCTGTTCTCGTGCAATATGGCTGCGGGTCAAACGGCAAACGATGTAATCGCCGTAAAATTTCCCGAAACAAAGGGGGAATTGGCAATTAACAGTTCAACAGTTTACAAACCGGCTTTGAAAAATCAATACCGTGCTTTGTATGCAAAAATGTCTACCGGCCTTAGTGAAATCGAAAAATTTGAAAACGGTGGTGCAGAGGCTGAAGTTTTGGAAGTTTTTGACATTAAAACGCTTCGTGATATGCAAAAAGCGGGTTCGCTTGTTGATTTGAAAACATCTGTTTTGAGCGAACAGCACAAAATCGCAACTCTTATGCGTGAAGAAAAATACGGAGCCGATTCTGCTAATTGTATGCGTCAGTTGTCTATGTTTCAACAGTATACCAAGCAGAAAAATTATGACGATGCTTATCCGTCTTGGTCTTTGTTGA
>Ga0256407_10008407_pt1 | contig 15175 bp, 8 predicted proteins | sample RumenRJG_04DNA_FD_193489 | JGI IMG/M metagenome (GOLD analysis project Ga0256407, IMG submission 193489) | Bovine rumen microbial communities from Lethbridge, Alberta, Canada - RJG_04 | ecosystem: Host-associated > Mammals > Digestive system > Stomach > Rumen | place: Canada: Alberta | collected...
ATTAAAGAAAATAAAAAAAAAAAAAAATAATTTAAAAAAAAAAAAAATCAAAAAAAATGTATTATATCCTTTCCCTTATCCTTCTAATAATAAAACCTCTAAAAATAACATCTGAAAGACTTCAACCTTTAGAAAATATATATTTTGTCTTCGAGCATTTTCGTCACGGTTCACGTTCTCCAAATCGTTTCATAGACAAAATTAAAGAAATGGACTTTATAAATGCAACATGGAGAGAAGGAGCAGGAGAATTAACATATTTAGGTATATTTCAACATTATTTAATTGGAATTCGAAATAAAATTCGTTATTCTAAATTTTTATCATCAAAATATAATCCTCAAGAAATTTTAATTTATAGTACAAATTTAAATAGAACTAAAACAAGTTGTTATGCTCAATTATTAGGTTTATATGAAAAAAGAGAAAATAAAGTTCTTGAAATAAATGATCCTAAAAATTTTATTAATTTCAATGATTTAAATTTAAATTCTGATGATTTAAAAATTAAAACTTACCCAATACCATATTTCATATTAAAATATATAAAAAGAGGAAATCAATTTCGATATGAAAAAACTTTTGATTATAGTAGAGATGTAAATTGTCAAAAAATAAAATTTTTACGTAATAAAAATAAATTATTAGATAAATCATATATATCATATTATGAAACATTTAAAAAATATATGGAAAATTTTTTAGAAACAAATTTTGATTTCGACTTTGTAAAAAGAGATAAATTTGAACAATTACATCGTTTTTGTGATGCATTTATAAGTCAATATACAGAAAAAAGAATAAATGAATTTATAAAAAATAATAGAGACATAGATGAAACATATAAAAGATGTATAGAATATGAAAAATTAAAATTATTTAATATTGAACAAGGAGGACAAGCAAATTTTACAGGAGAAATATCAATGAGTGCAGTTATGTTAAGAGTAATAAAATGGATGGAATGTAGAATGAGTTTAAAAAGTAATTTAGATATTAAAAAAGGTTGTCCTAAATTTGTAATGTATAGTGCACATGATACTACTCTTGCTGCAATGGGAAGATTTATTTTAAGTGCTTTTAAAATTATTATTCCTTATCCTTATTTTGCTGCTTCTCAAAGTTTTGAATTAAGAAAGTATGATAATAATTTTTTTGTTGAAATTTATTTTAATGATAAATTAAGTTTAAATGTTACTTTTAAAGATTTTAAAAAAAAAGTTAGAGATATTGCTTGGGATGAAAATTTTATTATTGATTATTGTGAAGTTTATAATAGTTTTGAAATGAAAATTATTTATCTTGGATTTGGGATTATTTTTATGTTGATTTTTATTTTTGTTTTTGCTTTTTTGTATTTTAAATATCATCCTAAAGGAGAGTTTAAATATATTAAATTTGAAGAAGATACTAGTGAAATTTTAAGTAATGGGAAATAGGATTTTTTTTTTTTGGAATTTTTATTTAAAAGTAGTTATTTAAAGAATATTTAATATTTAAATTTAGTTAAATATTTTATAAAAGTTTTTTTTATTTTTTTTTTATTTATTTAAATAAGTTAATATTTAATATTTATAAATAAATTTTTTATAATTATATTATTAATTTAAATATAATTTTTTTTCATCTTTTTTTTTTCTAAATTCTTTATTTCTTGATTATTATTTCCAATATAAAAAATATTATTAAAAAATATCCATTTCATTTTTTTTATTTTGATTATTTTGATTATTCGACATATTATTAATCAAAGAATTTTCTTTATTTAACATTAATTCTAAATATTTTCCATGAATAATAAGTAATTCTTGTCCTAATAATAATCTCGTTGAAAATGACCAAGCAATTTTAGTTAAATAAATATGAATAATAGTCAATCCTAAACTTAATCCAAAATAATAAGTAAATTGATTACAATTTGAATAATAACAAATTTTCTTTGAATTATATTCAAAAAATTCAATTATTGGAATTATAAAAGTAATTATAACTCTCCAATAATAATAATATTTAGAATATCTTTTATTAAAATTATTTGACATTCCCATTGATATTACACCAAATATAATTGATAAAAATATTAAAATGAATTCTAATATTGAAAAATTTGGATATGCACAATATAAAATAAAAAAACCGAAAATGAAATCATAAATTGAACAAATTCTTATTGCATTTTGTAAACTCATTGATTGATAAAATGCAGTACTTTGAACTTTTATTGGAAAACAAAAAAAAATATTTTGTTTCATATTTGAATGTACTAAAGATGTAAATTGGTCGTCATAAATTAATGGTCTTGACATTAATTTTATTAATTAATTATATTTTTAACAAAAATTACTAATAAAAATTGATATTAAAGAATTATGTATTTCTTTATAATGATGATTAAAAATAAGAAATATAAATAAATTTGAAAAAAATATATAAAAGGAAAATAAGAAGTGAGAAAAAAAATAATAAAAATAGAATTAATATTGAGAAATATAATAAAAGTGTTAATAAAAAAATAAAAATAAAGAAAAAACAAATATAAAAATATTAAATGTTAAAGATTAATAGATAATTTATTAAATATTAAATTTAAATACTATCTTTTATAATGAAGAGTGATTTATATTTTTATTAATTTTTTCAATAATTTTAATATGTAATATATTCAATTTTGTCTATATAACATCTTAATATTATATAACATTATATATTACTTTTAATTATTCATTTAATTTATCATTTTGCTGTTAATACAAATAAATAACAAATATTGCTGAAAAAACTTATAACTTAGAAATTAAATGAAATTTTTTTAATTGTTTTCATAATATGATATTAATATTTTACGAATATCATCTTCTTTTAAATATTCATAATTATGTGTAAATGAATATAATATTTTTGTTAAATTTTTAATTGTATTATCATCCTTATAAGAATTTTTATCCATAAAAGAAATATTTAATATATTTTCTATATAATAAGGAAATAATGTCAATTGTAAATTATCAATAATTAATAATTTAGAATGACTAATTTTTTCATTTTCTTTATTTAAAATATCTTTTAAAGAAGAAATAATAATTCTATTATCTTTATTCTCATTTTTATATAAAAAAACTGAATTAATATAACATTTAATTTTTATTATATTAATTAAATTTATAATATCTTTTTGAGAAAGAGATGAAATTAAAATAATATTATAATCAATTTTAATTTGTTTAAAAAACTCAAATAAAAAAGGTCTAAATAAAAATCCTTCTTTTTTATCATAAATATATAAAATATCATCTATATTAATAATAATAGTAAATATTTTAGAAAATTGAATATAATTTAAAGAATCACAATTTGAATATGTGTTTCTTGCATTAAAAGGAATATTATCATTATTAAAAATTAAATTTTGAAATTGTTCTTTTAATTTTTCATATAAAATAAAATTTTCATGCCCAAATTCAGTTGATAATAATTTTAATAAATCAGATAAAATTGATAATATATTAATCGGTGTATTTGAATAATTATTATTTCTATTTGTAAATATTATATTATTATCAATATTTTCTTCAAAACAATTTAATAAAATTGTTATTTCTTCTTCAAGATAATTTTTAATAAAATATATATTATTTAATATTTCACATTTATAATTTAGATTTGTATTTAAATTTGTAAAATAAGATTTAAATAATTTTAAACATCTTTTCTTTGAAAAATTATTATTTGTATTTTTATCAATGTAAATTATATATAAATAATTTTCATATATTTTGGTTGTAATTTTTAATATTGTTTTTATTATTTCATTCCCAATTTTTTCATTTATTCTTATTTTATTAATTAAATCAATCAATATTAAATTTACTAATTCATAATTATAATTCTTATAAAATTCAGGAAGTAATAAATCAACATTTGATAAATTAAAATTTATTTTGAAAAAATTTGAAAAAGATGGTAAAATTCTATATTCAAAAGAATTATTATATTCCTCAAAAGAATATAATGATTGAATTAATTTAGAATAAACATTTGTTAAAAGTTTATATAATTTTTGATAATTTATATCACAATAATTTTCATTTTCTTTATTATTATCTTTTTCAATTGAATTATTAAAATTAGTATTTTTAATATTATTATTTTTATTCACATTATTATTATTTATATTATTATAAAAGGAATTTATTATTGTTTTAATTGATGATGATGAATCATTTAAATTAGAATTATCTTTTTCTTTTGAAATAAAAGTATCTTTATTGATATTTGATTTATTATCAGTTGATATTTCATTAGTTAACTTTAATTTGTTATTATATGGTGATGATACAATATTTACATTATTTGTATTATTTTTTATTCCTGTTCTTGAACATAAAAACATTGCAAAATTTTCAATTTTTTTTCTAGCATTTTTATTTTGATTATTGTAATTTGAAAAATTTAATTCCATTATATAAATTAATTAATCATATTAAAAACTAAAAAAAATTTTATTATTAAAAATAGAAAGAAAAACATACAATATAATATTTTTTTTTTTAACGACATTAATTTTTCCAATATAAAAAATTTATTAAATTTAATAATGAATTCATTTAATGAAGAAGATAATATAAATATACCTATATTAAGAAATTTTTCAGAAGAAAATTTAAATGAATTAAATAAAAAAATTCCAAGTTTATTTTCTTCAATGCTTAATTCTCCAAGATCAAAAAAGAAAAAAGTAAATATTCAAAATTATAAATTAAATTCTTTAAAATTAAAAATTACAACTTCATCAATAAATTATCCTTTATCATCAACAACATATAATTCAAAAGAAAATTCTCCTTCAAATTCAAAATTAAAATTATCAAATAATAATAGTAATTATTTTAAAAATAGAAATGTAAATTATTCTCCAATGAATAAAATATCTTTTATTGAAAGAAAAAAAATTCGTTCTATGACAAATTTAAAAAATGGAAATCTTTTTTTAGATGAAAATAATGGTGTTCATTATAAAAAAGTAGAAGAAAAAATTATGAATTTAATTGGAAATAGAAAATTATCTATTTTTACTAAATCAATTTATTCTTTTATTCCTAATAAAGTAAAATTTTCTTTAGAAAGAAAAAATATGAAATTAAATAATTTAAATGATTTATTTAATAAAGATAAAAAAATAAAAAATAAAGATAAATATCATCCATTAAGAAATTCATTTAAAGTTTTAAATCAAGTTTCAATATTAAATAAAAAAGAAAAAATAAAAGAAAATTTTTATCAAAAATTTCTTCAAATTAAAAAAGGAAATAATTATTTAAAAAGATTAATAAGATTAAAAATATTAAAAAATTTATGGGAACAAAATACACTTTTAATGGAAAAATTTATTTTATATTATGATATATCAAAATGGTTTTTTATAGAAAATCATAATTGGAGTCAGAAAAAATTTCAAGAATTTACTAATGTTTCTAATTTAAGAGCAGATGATGATTTTGTTGAACAATTATTTTTAATTTTTTCTTTTGAAAATCAAAATCAAAAAATTGATATTATTCAAGTTTTAATTTATTTTATATTAACTACTAATAAAAATAATAAAAGTAAAATTAATGATATTATTAATTTATTTTGTGATACTGAAAAAGAAAATAATAGAAAAAATAATTTAATTACTATTAAAAGATTTATTCATATTTTTCATAATATTTTTAATCCTTATTTTAATTCAGATTTAATGATTCATTTTCAAGAAAAATTAGGAATAAAATATAATAAAGAAGTAATAGATAAAAATAATTTATTAAATGAAATTTATAATTATCCAATTTTTGATAAAGGATTAACATTTTTTTATAATTTATATATCAATATTGATAAAACTTTAAGTACTCAGTTTAAAAATTTATTATCTATATATAATAGGAAAGCTTTAGAATTATATGATAATAATATGTATGGGGATAATTTTTTTTCTTATTATTTAATGGATAAAATATTAAATTCAATTGAAAAAAAAAATAAAATATTTAATCAATTATTAATAGATAAATTAAAAGGAGAAACAGATTTTGAAAAAGTTTATTATGAGAAAAAAAAAGATAAATAAAAAATTATAATAACTTAATTTAATCTTAATTAAAATGATATTTATTATTTAATTATTATTTTAAAATTACTTTTATATAATTTTTTTTTTGAATAAATTTAATTTTAATATTTAATGTCAATATCAAATAGAATTTTAAATAATTCAAATTCATTATATCAAAATGAAGATAATATGAGTAATAAATTAAACACAGGGAAAAGTGAAATAAATCAAAATTATTCAAAAAAAAATTTATCCCAAATTCTAACAAAAAATTCTAATCATCCAAGAATAAATGAATTAATTTCTAATAACATATTTCAACATTATTTTAAATTATATTATAAAAATCAAGATTATACTGAATTTAAATCATTAAATGATTATGATAAACTATATTTTATGATTGATTTATTTTTTTATATTATAACAGATACAAGTAAAGATTTTTTAGGTGATTTATCTTTAGAAAATTTAAACACAGAACAATTTTCAAATATGAATAATGAAATAATTGATAAATTAAAAACAATTGAAAGTGAATTTGATAAAAAAAAAATTATTGATAAAATGATAAAATATGGTTTATATAATAAAAATAATACAAATGATTTAAATTATAAATTTAATGAAATTATGAATAAAAGTAAAAATATTTTTTATAATGATGATAATATAAAAAACACAGAGGAAAAATATAATTTAACAAATTATACTATTAAAGAAAGGAAATTTATTAATATGACAAATTTAAATTTTAAAAATAATATTAGATCTTCTTCTTCAACTGAAAATATGAAAATACCTTTTAAAAATTTTGAACAAAAAAATGTGTTAAATACAACAAAATCAATATATAATAATAATCATAACTTATCAAAAACAAATTCATTTTTAAAAATTGATTTTGGGAAAATTAATTTTGAAAAAATAGGTACTATTAAAAAAGGTAATTTTTATGATTTAAATGATGAAGATATAAAAGAAATATTATTTACAACAGGTAAATATATTTACTTTAGTAATAATAATAATATTTTTGAAAATAATTTTACTAATTATATTTGTAATAATAATTTCAATAAATTAAATCATCCTTACATTTCTCCTTTAAATTATAAATGTTTAATTAATCCAAAAAAGACAAATATAATTCAAAATAGAAATAATTTTTTTAATAATTCAAAACCAATAATGATAGAAGATAGATTGGTTTTATCACAAAATAATATAAATAATATAGTAAATAATATTTTATTAATAAAAAATAAAGATAAATATGATATGAATGATTTATTAAGTAAATTATATTGTTTAGATGAAAATATAATAATATTAAATAAAAATGAAGTAAATAAAATTGGAATATTACTTATAAAATATGTTCAATTAGAAAAAGAAATAAATAATTTAAATACAAAAATATATAAAGAAAAAGAACAAATAGAAAAATTAAAAGAAATAATATCAAAATATTCAAATTCATTATCAGATAGATTAAATGAATCTCAAAAATTTTTACAAAATTATAAATAATTTTTTTTAAAAAAACAATTTAAATCCTTATTTATATTTTATTATAAAATGAAATTTTTCTATATATATACCATATATTAATTTTTATAAAAATAATCATAAAATTTCTTATTTTCATCACTAATAACATATTTTTCATAAAAAGACCCTTTTCCAATTTTATTATTTTTAGTAATACCAACAAAAGTTGTTCCAGTTCGAATAATTTTTTCAGTAAGAAAAATATTTTCACTTAAAACACTAAATAAAAACTTTTTAACTCCAAATAATAAACCAGTAAAAATATTTTCTTTTTTTTTATAAGAATAATAAGGAGAAATAAAAATATAAAAAAAATCAGAAAATAAATTTACAAAAGGCCTTGTCCAACTTAAACTTTTAATAAAATCAACAACTAATTGATAAGTAGATAATTGTTTTAAAAATTCTCTTACTAAAAAATCAGCAAATTCTTCAATTGAAACAAAACCAGAATAAGGATTAATTTTAAATATAAAAGGATAATTTTGTATACTTGGTAAAGGAATTGTTAAATTTTCAAATGTAAAAGAATAATCTAATGCTTGATATGTTATATAAATACAAAATTCTTCAAGAGAAAAATTAGTAATATATATAAAATTTTTATTTTGATTATAATTTGTTATTATTGAAATATTTTGATCACTAATATTATTTTCAATAAAAGTTATTTGACTTAAATCAATTATTTCTTTTTTAAATGAATGATAATTATATGAATTAAATGTATTTTTAATGTAATTTTCATTATTATTTAATAAAATGAAATTAATTATAAAATATAAAGTTGATTGATGTAACATTAATTTCATAGGAGCAAATTTAATATTACAATTAACATTATAATCACAATATTGACCAACACTTATTTCATTATAACTATTTGAAATATCTACATTAAGTATCATACAAGGATTATTTAATTTTTCATTATGAATATCTGCTCTTGTATATAATATTTTAAAATCACTTTCTTTATTATAATCTATTATTTCTATTAAATTAATTGAAAAGATAAATTGATATGAATTGGATGTTTCAAATAATAAATTAAATTTTATATCATTTATTGATAATGTTATATATTTTGAATAATCTCTTTTTGATTTTTGTTTAAATTGTGATGTTTCTAAAATTTCAAATTCATTTGAATTTTTTGATTCAAATTTTTGATTTTTTTTTTGATTTTCTATATCTTCATTATTATTTAATATATCTATATCTATTTCATTTTCAAAATCTTTTCCATCATATATTGAAAATGTAATTGAGTTTATTTTTAAATTTAAATAATTACAATTTTTATCATTTTTTATAAATGATAGTGTTATTGGTTGTTTTATTAAATTTTCTGATTGTCTTGTTGAATTTTCATTTAAAAATTTTGAACCAATATTATTATTTAAATAATTTTCTTTAATATCCAATTTATTCTTTATTTTTTTATCTAAATTAATTGTTTTTAATGAAATATCTTTTTCAGTTTTATTTAATTTAGAATATGATGAAAGAGTACTTGTATTCATTAAAGAAGAACCAGAAGTCATTTTTTCAGAAATAAAAATTTTTGAACTTAAATTTGCAAAATATAAACATAAATCCTGAATATATAATAATGAATCTTTACATATACCAAAATATAAATCTATTATTTTTACATTTATCTCCATTTTATTATTTGATTTATTTATTAATTCTATAGTAAATCCATTTATTTTCCCTAAATTTACTATTACAATTTGATTATTTTTTACCTTATATTGAAAATATAATTTAGAATTATTTAAAAAGATTAAATTTTCATTTATATTTATATCATTTAATTCAAAAATTAATTGTTTATTTTTTTTATCATTATTATTATCTTTCATTTTTAATTGAATTTCATTAATTGAAAATTTAAATTCAAAATTAGTTAATTTTTCTTCTTTTACTTTTGTATTTTCTAATGATGTTGTATCAAATGATGTTATTTTTGTACTTAATGAATTATTATTATTATTAATTGAAGGTTCATTAATTTTAGTTATAACAATTGATGAAAATGAATTAGATAATGCATATTCATTATAGAAATCATTTGCAAATAAAATTCCTTCAATTACATTAAGACTAATAGAATTTAAATTTACTATTAATTTAATTTCTGTTTTTTCTTTAGGTTTTTTTGATTTTAATAAATTTTGATATTTTATATAATTGGTAATATAATTTTCTAATAATTGTTCTGGTTTAATTATTACTGGTTCAAAATTAATTGATTGATTATTTTCTATTATTTGATTTTTAATATTTATATCTGATACTATATCTAATATATTTAATTCTATTTCTTTACAATAAATTTTTGAAAGTTTAAAACAAATATTTTGTAAATTATCCTTAATTGAATAATTGAATAATATATTATTTATTATTATATTTGGATTTAAGTCATCTTCTATATTTATTTTACATTTGATATCTATTTTTGATATATTTATTTTAATCAACAAAGATGAATCATTATTTTGATTTATTATCTTTTTTTCCTTTTCATTATATTTTTCCCCATTATACATTTCATAAATATCTTTTTTACCTTTATTAAAATTATATGACATTCTTTCAAAGAATATAAAAAATATTTGAATTGTATAATTCCATATATTTGAAAATAAAATTATATTATTTATTAATTTGAAATATAATTCAATATTTAATTTGAAATTAATTGATATTTCATTATTAATAATTGTCATTTCCAAAGGACTTTCCATATATATCAATAAATAATCATTAAAAAACAAATTAGCTTTTTCTATAGAAATTTCATTTTCATTATTTGAATTAGAATTAATTTTTAAATTTAAAATTTTAACTTCAAAATCATCTTTTCCTGTTAAATATTCTAATTTATATTTTTTTTCATTTATTTTATTTTCCATTAAAAATATACAATCATAATAAAATTCAGGGAAAAATCTATTTAAAGTATTACAAAATTCATCTTCTTCTTTAAAACAAAAAATATGAATAAACAATTTTTCAATATTAATTTCAAATTCAAACCCATTATTATTTTTTTTATTTTTATTTTTGTTATTTTCTATTTTTTCATTATCAAAACTTTTATTTGATATCTTTTTATCATTATTATTAATACTAATTATTAAATTTTCATTTAAATTTTGATTTTCATTATTTTTATACAACTTTATATTATAAAAAAATATTTCATTTATTAAAATCAAATTATCATAAGCTAATTTTAAAAATTTAAAACAAAAAGCAGGATGAAATCCAATATTAATTTCTTTAATATAAATTTTTGGAAATTTCAAAAATTCAATTTTAATATTTGAAATATTTAAAATATTATTTTCAAAATATTCAAATTTATATTGTAACCATTTTTCATTTAAATTATTTTCCTCATTAAAAGAATGATAAACTTCATCTTCATCCATAATTAAACTTCCCATTGGTTCATAATATTCAGATTTTTTTTCTTTTGATTCTAATTCTTTTATTTTTATTAATTCTTCTTTTGTATAATTTAATTTTTTTAAAAATTCAATATATGATAAATTAATATTATCTATTGTTAATTCTATTGAAATATCATTTTTTATTTTTCCTTTTAAATTGTCAATTATAAAAATAAAATAATTATCTTCATAATAGCAAAAATGATTTTTTATTTTATTTATTTTGAAACAATTTAATTTTGGAAAATCATTTTTATAATAATTTTCTATTAAAATAAAACTAAAAGAATTTAAATTAAAATTAATAGTAAGATTAAAAGGTAATTCATTATTACAAAATTCATTTATTTCTTTTTCATTAGTTAAATTATCTTCTTTTAAAATTGTTTTTTCTTCAATATTATTATTAGAAAAATATTCTAAATAACATTCTAAAAAATTTTTAATTAATTCAAATTGTAATGGATTTAAAATTATTTGTAAATCACCAAAATCACAACTTATTCCATTATTATAATTAGTATAAAAATTAATTCCATTTTCATTATTAAATGTCATAATAGTTTCATAATCTTCAATTTCTAAAATATTTTTATTTGAATTATTATTATTAAAAATTTTTGAAATTTTTAAAATTATATTATTAATATATAAATGTTTATTATCCCATGGATTTTTTGGAATTTGATTATCTTTATTTTTAATATCTTTACAAATTCCATTTCTATATTTAATATTTGGAATATGAATTGATAAACAAGGATTTGCATAAAGTAAATTTAATTCATTTGTTTCATAATTTAATATATATATATCTATATTATTTATATTTATTCTTAATCTTTCTAAAATATAATCAATTAATTTTTGAATAATTCCTTTATCTGATTTTGTATTTTCATTTTTTCCTTTTTGAGAATTGTTGTTATTATTAATATTATTTTCAGTATTATTTTTTTTATTTTCTATCTTTTGAATTTCAATTTTTTTTTCTGAAATTTTAATAGGCATAATAATAATCTTTATATGTGATATTGAAATAAAAAATTCTTTTAAACTAATTTGAAGTTTTAATTTACCAATATTTGCATTTGTTATTTTAATATTTGATTTATCTAATAACATATTATTTATCATTGAAGGTTGCGCTTCAATATTACTTAATTCTAAGTTAAAATTATTATTATTATCTAAAGATATATTTGGCAAATCAATATTAATTCCTAAATAACTAGAAAAAAATTTGGATATAAGATTATTCATTAAAGGTATATTTTGTAAAACGCTATTTATCATTTATTTAAAATATTTATGGAAAAAAAATTGCCAAATATAAAATAATAAAATATAAAAATATGAAGTTAAAAAATAAACTATTTTAAATAATAATAATTAAAAAATTAAAAAATATTTTTATTTTTATTTAAAAATAATGATAACTCAAATTCCAATTTTTCAAAATAAAATAATAACCCCATTAAAATTTTTATTTTCAAATTTCAAAATAGATAAATCTCAAATAAATTCATTTAAAGAAAAATTAATATTAGTAGATAAAAATGATAATAAAATAGGAAATATAACAAAATTAGATGCTCATTTAATAGAGAAAAAAAATAAATATCCCCATAGAGCATTTTCAGTTTTTTTATTTGATAAAAATAATAAAATGTTACTTCAACAAAGATCAATTAAAAAAGTAACTTTTCCTTTACTTTGGTCAAATACATGTTGTAGTCATCCTTTAGATATTTCAAATGAAAATACTTTTAATAATATAAAAAATGCAGTTATTAGAAGAATGAAATTTGAACTTGGTTTAAATACAAATATTAATCTTTATAAATTATATGGGAGAATTTTATATAGAGCACCTTCAAATAAAATTTTTGAAGAATATGAATTAGATTATATTTTTTTAGGAAAAATTTTTGATAAAGATTTTAATAAGAGATTTATGAAAAGTATTATTAATAAAGATGAAGTTAATAATGTTATGTTTAAAAGTGTTGATTTTATTTTAAAAGATATTAAAAAAAAACCAAAAAAATATACACCTTGGTTTAAAATGATTATGAATAAAAAAGGAAAAGAAATTGAAATGTTTGGAAATAATTTAGATAAATTAGTATATAAAGAAGAAATTATTAATTTTTTATAAATTATTTATTAATATAATTATAAAATTTTATTTTTTTATATTTTATCTATTCTTTGTTTTATTTTATTGATTTTTTTTTATTAATTATAGATGGAGCATCTTCTTTATTTTCTATTTCTTTTTTTAGAATAATTGTATCTTTTTTAATGTTATTTTCAAAATATGAATAAGGAATATAGTGAAAATTAATTTTTTTATGTGAATATCTTTTTAAATTAATTTTATTTGTAATTTCTTCTAATAAATTTAAATATTCTTTTTTTAAATGATTTGTAAACAAATTATTATAATGGAAATTCATAAAATTTTCAATATTATTTTTATTATTAATAATACAATAATCAATATTATCTATATTATTATTTTTATTATTTGAAATAAATTTATCAATGATAAACCCAAAATAATATAAAGAAACAGCATTTTCAATATTACAATCAGAAAATTTATCAATATCTTCTTTTTCAATATTAAAACAATGTTGATAATTTTGATAATATTTTTCATTTTTTCTATCAGAATAAATTAAATTAATTTGAATTGGAAATTTATTATAATTAGAACTTTTATTATTTTCTTTGTCAATATCATTATTTGATTTAGGTTTAACTTTTAATAAAATCATCCCTCCTCTTTGATATAAATTTTGATTTTTAATATTTAAATGAGAAGGGAAACAAGAACTAATTTTACAAAAACATTTATCATTTATTAAATTATTATTATCATTATTTATTGCAATTGGTGGAGCATTTTCTTCTTTTATTAAAAAATCATATCCATTTCCAAAACTATTTTCAATTATCATATTTTTACTTTCAAATTCAAATAAACAATCATATGCAATTGGAAAAGAAATATATTTGAAAATATTAATTAAATAAAAATCTAAATCTTCATTTTTATAAATAATAAAATAATTACAATTTTTATTAATTGATAAATCATATGTTAATTTTATATTACATTCATTACTAATTACAATTATTGTTATTGGAATATTATATTCATAAACACATTTTTTATATATTTCATTTATTTTTTCATTTTCTTTATAATTCATATCACTTATTATAATAATTCTTTTATTTTTATTTTTTGATTCTTTTAAATTTTCAATTGCTCCTTTAATACCAATTTCTAATTTACTTATTCCATTACATTCAATATTTTTTATTAAATCAAGAGAATTAATTAATTCATTTTTAGAAGATAATGGAAAAATATTATTTATTTCTTCATTAAAAGTTATTAAAGAAAAATTATCTTCATTTTTTAAATTATAAACTAATTTTGTAAGTGTATTTTTTGCAAGATCAATTTTAGAAATATTATTATAATTAAAAACTGTATTTATTATAGATTTCATTGAATTAGATATATCTAAAGCAATTGAAATATCAATTGATTCATTTATTTCTTCTCCATCATATTTTGATTTTACTAATAATCCAATAAAATATTCTGTTATATTAGTAAAAGGATTTATTACTTTAGAATATGATAATTCTAAATTTAAAATTAAATTATTTTCTTTTGAATTTATTTTGAAATAATTTTCATTAAATAAAGCATCATATGATATTTTTGAAAAGTCATTTTTTGAATATTGTTTTTTTGAATTAATTCCTGAACCAACTTGTCCACCCATTAATTATTTTTATTTGAAATTTGTTTATAATGTATTTTTTTAAATTAAAGGAATTATGTTTAATTGTTAGTTTTTTATTTTTTATTTGAAAATAAAATTTTTTTCTTTTTGAAATATGAAATTTTGAAAAAAGATTATTCCCATGAATGTAAATTGTATAAAATTAATGAAAAATTTGTTTTTATTAGAATATATTAGAGATCTTTTTAATTTAATTTTTTTTATTATTAATAATAGTGGATTTT
>Ga0256407_10008411_pt1 | contig 15171 bp, 8 predicted proteins | sample RumenRJG_04DNA_FD_193489 | JGI IMG/M metagenome (GOLD analysis project Ga0256407, IMG submission 193489) | Bovine rumen microbial communities from Lethbridge, Alberta, Canada - RJG_04 | ecosystem: Host-associated > Mammals > Digestive system > Stomach > Rumen | place: Canada: Alberta | collected...
CTTTCTGTCTTTCATGATCTCTGCCTCCTGGTTTATGATGTACGGGATCCGCCCGGAACGGTGATCCCGGTGTGAAACTGTCAGGCTGTATGTCTGGCATTTCCTGTTGCTGAGCATATAGTACAGTATGAAAAGGCAATAAGGAAGACAGAGTACTTCATGACGCCATAAGAAAAACTGATTGCCGGCTTCTGCACTCCATGTTACAATTTGCAGAAGCAGAAAACAGGAGAAAATGACATGGATGATCGGAAAATCAGAAGTCTGCTGACCGTGTTGGAGACTGGCAGCATCAGCTCCGCGGCGGAACGCCTGAACGGGACTCAGTCGGGCATCACTCAGGCCATGAATGCCCTGGAGGCTGAGCTGGGGTTCAAGGTCCTTTCCAGGACGAACCGCGGTGTTACACTGACAGAGTCCGGTGCGAAGATCCTGCCGACTCTGCGGCTTCTGGATGAAAATTTTCGTAAACTGGAGCGGGAGGCAAGAGAAATATCCGAAGGCAAGGGAATCACCATCCGGATCGGGACTTACTCCAGCGTGGCGAATACCTGGCTTCCGGACATCCTTTCAAAGTATGCCGTCACTCATCCGGAAACTGCCTTTGACATCCTGGTAGGCTCAGACAAGCTGCCGCGCTGGCTGCAGCAGGGAAAGGTTGATATGCTGCTGGTGGACGAAGCAGTGGGGAGGGAATTCAAGTGGTTCCCTGTCATGGAGGACGTATTCAAGGCAGCAGTACCTGTTACTTCGGTGATCGCACAGAGGACCAGCGTCACGGAGGAGGATCTCCTTCAGTACCCTGTGATCGTCGGCACGCTGAACACATACCGGCGTCTCCGGGACATCCCGGAAGGCGCTTCCAATAAGGTGATCCGGGTGAATGCGGACGACGACACCACGATCATCCGGATGGTGGAGAAAGGTCTCGGGGTCTCCGTCATGGCGGGACTGAGCCTGGTCAGCGTTCCGGAAAATGTAAAGATCATCCCGCTGGACCCGCCGGTGAAGCGGATCCTCGGCGCAGCGCTCCCGCAGGAGCCGCTGCGGGCCGTCAGGCGTTTTACGGAGTTCCTGGTAAAAAATGAACGAGAGAACAGTGACGCTGTTTTCTGAGGCGCGATACTATATCTATGCTATAATCAGACAGAAGCAGCAGCTCAACATGTAACAGGAGAGAATTTCTATGGCAGAAAAGATCCTTGTGACGCGTTCCTCTCTTCCTCCGCTGGAGGAATATGTGGATGAGATCCGGAGCATTTTTGAAAGTCACTGGCTCACGAATATGGGAGAAAAACACGAGGCGCTGGAGCGGGAGCTGAAGCGCTTCCTCGGTGTGGAACAGATCTGTCTCTTTCAGAACGGGCATCTGGCACTGGAAATGTCGCTTCAGGCTATGGGGATCAGCGGGGAGGTCATCACCACGCCCTACACCTTTGCCTCTACCACCTGGGCGATCCTGCGCGCCGGCTGCACCCCGGTGTTCTGCGACATCGACCCCGTTACCTTTACCATGGATCCGGAGAAGATCGAAGAACTGATCACGGAACGCACCTCCGCCATCCTTCCGGTGCACGTCTACGGAAAGGTCTGCAGCGTGAAGGCCATTCAGGAGATCGCGGACCGGCACGGACTGAAGGTCATCTATGACGCGGCCCATGCCTTCGGAGAAGAACTGGACGGACAGGGCGTCGGGAGCTTCGGAGATCTTTCTATGTTCAGCTTCCACGCGACGAAAGTATTCCACACCATCGAGGGCGGCGCTGCCTGCTTCCGGGATCCTGCCCTCTATGACCAGCTTTTCCGGATCAAGAATTTCGGCATCCAGGAGAATGAGACCTACTGTGTGGGCGGAAACGCCAAGATGAATGAGTTTGAAGCTGCTATGGGACTCTGCAACCTGCGGCATCTTTCCGGGGAGATCGAAAAGAGGAAGGCGGTGCATGAGCAGTATATGGAGCGGCTTTCCGGCGTTAAGGGCCTTCAGCTTCCGGCTTCACAGCCCGGAGTGAAGAGGAATTACGCTTACTTCCCGGTGATCTTTGACCCGGAGAAGTTCGGTGAGGACAGAAATGCAGTTTGTGCAAGACTGAACGCGGAGGGCATCTTCCCCCGGAAGTATTTCTGGCCCTGCACCAACGATTTTGATTTCCAGAAGGGAAACAGACTTTTTGACCCTGCGGCGACTCCCGTCGCGAAGCGGATCTCGGAATCCGTGCTGACACTGCCCATCTACGCCGGCCTTTCTTCCGGCGACGTGGACCGCATCTGCGACGTGATCCTGGATACGCACGGCCGCATCACATGTTCTTAAAGAAAGGACCGGACAATTGGACAAAAGAAGAAGTATTCTGATGATCCACGGCACAGACTATGTTTCCATGGTGAAGGAGCTTCTGGAAAAGGCGGACATCGCCTCCGAGATCCCGGGACCCGACGCAGAGATCGTCCTGAAACCGAACCTGGTGACGGACAGCGCGCCTTCCCAGGGCGCGACCACACATCCGGAGCTTCTGGCAGGGACCATCGAGTACTTAAAGGAGCACGGCTTCAGGAACATCGTGATCATGGAGGGCTCCTGGGTGGGCTGCATCACGGAGTATGCATACAAAGTGGCCGGCTATGACAGCGTCTGCAGAAAATACGACGTTCCTTTCGTGGATCTGCAGAAAGACAGCTCCAGAGAGTATGACTGCGCTGGAATGAAGATCCGGATCTGCGACCGCCCGATGAAGGCGGACTACCTGATCAACATGCCTGTGCTGAAGGGACACTGCCAGACTACGGTGACCTGCGCCCTGAAGAATCTGAAGGGCATTATCCCGAACGCGGAGAAGCGTCGCTTTCACACCCTGGGCCTCCACAAGCCCATCGCCCACCTTTCCGTGAAGGCAAAGGACAGCTTTATCCTTGTAGATAATATCTGCGGCGACCTGGATTTTGAAGAGGGAGGAAACCCGGTGCAGATGGACCGCATCCTCGGCGTATGGGATCCGGTGCTCTGCGACGCCTTTGTCTGCGAGAGCATGGGCTATGAAGTGGACGATGTGCCATACATCCGCATGGCGGAGAAACTGGGCGTGGGGTCGGCGGACACCTCCGGCGCGGAGATCCTCCGGCTGAACGAGCCGTCGGTGAAGAGCAGCCGGTTCCGCATGACCGGCAGAGTGAAGCGGCTGGCACAGAACACGGATCCTCAGGACGCCTGCAGCGCCTGTTACGGGTCTCTGATCCACGCGCTGAACCGCATGAGTGAGGACGGGACCCTTGGAAAGCACAGGAACCGGATCGCCATCGGCCAGGGATATAAAGGGAAGAGCGGTGAGATCGGCGTGGGACAGTGCACTTCCTGCTTTAAAAAGACCCTGAAGGGATGTCCGCCGAAGGCTTCGGAGATCAGGGCGTTTCTTGAAGATGAATGGGACTGAAAAAAAGTGCTTGCTTCTCAGAGGATTTGAGGTATAATGAAATGGCATTGCAAAGGGATCGTAGCTCAGCTGGGATGAGCGTTCGCCTCACACGCGAGAGGTCACGAGTTCGAGCCTCGTCGATCCCACGAAAGGTCTTCCGTTCTGGAAGACCTTTTTTCGTTTATCATCAAGGAAATCCACCGTATTATGTTGAATATGTGAAATTTTTGAAAAGTGCCGCCCATCTCTTGTTGAAACGGGCCAGACTGTGCTATAACATGTATATCAGTGCATCACCGCACCTGATAAGGAAGCTGTAAACAGTTTTTCAGAACATATCGGAGAAAATTTATATGAAAGAAGTGAAAGATCCAAGAAAGGACTGGGTAAAGTACTATATGATAGTGCTCCTGGTCATGCTGGTCTTCAACGCTGTCATCTATCCGCGGATCCAGGAGGCTTCCGTCAAGGAAGTGTCCTACAATGTGTTTATGGATCTGACAGAGCAGCAGAAGATCGACAAGGTCCAGGTGGACCCGAACCAGATCCTGTTTACTGAAAAAGATTCCAAGACGGTCTACAAGACCGGTATCATGGACGACCCGAACCTCACGGAACGGCTGTACAAAGCGGGCGTCGACTTCCGCACGGACATCCAGCGCGTGAGTTCCCCGCTGGAGACCTTCCTGTTCAGCTGGGTGATCCCCATCCTGATGTTTGTGGTCCTGGGTCAGTTCATGTCCCGGAAGCTGTCGGGTAAGATCGGCGGCGGGGCGAACTCCATGATGTTCGGCATGGGAAAAAGCAATGCGAAGATCTACGTCCACTCCACGGAAGGAATCAGCTTTGACGACGTGGCGGGAGAGGACGAGGCGAAGGAGAGTCTGCAGGAGATCGTGACTTACCTGAAGGATCCGGGAAAATACACCGAGATCGGTGCCAAGATGCCGAAGGGCATCCTCCTGGTGGGCCCGCCCGGAACCGGCAAGACCATGCTGGCAAAGGCTGTGGCAGGCGAATCAAACGTTCCTTTCTTCTCCATATCCGGATCGGAATTTGTGGAGATGTTCGTGGGAATGGGCGCATCCAAGGTCCGCGATCTTTTTGACCAGGCGAAAGAAAAAGCACCCTGCATCGTCTTTATCGACGAGATCGACGCCATCGGCCAGAAGCGTAACTCCGGCGCCTACGGCGGCAACGACGAGAGAGAGCAGACGCTGAACCAGCTGCTCACAGAGATGGACGGTTTCGAAGGAAACAACGGCGTGATCATCCTTGCCGCCACCAACCGGCCGGAATCCCTGGATCCCGCGCTGCTCCGTCCCGGCCGCTTTGACCGCCGGATCCCGGTGGAACTTCCGGACCTGCAGGGACGCGAGGCGATCCTGAAGGTGCACGCGAAAAAAGTCCGTCTGAGCGACAACGTCAATCTCCACACCATCGCCCGTATGGCCAGCGGCGCCTCCGGTGCGGAACTGGCAAACATCATCAACGAAGCAGCGCTCCGGGCGGTCCGCGCCGGCAGGAAGGTCGCGAATCAGCAGGATCTGGAGGAGAGCGTTGAGACGGTCATCGCGGGATACCAGAAGAAGAACGCCGTCCTGACCGACAAGGAAAAGTGCACCGTGGCGTACCATGAGATCGGCCACGCGCTGGTCTCCGCGCTGCAGAGCCACTCGGCTCCGGTCCAGAAGATCACCATTATCCCCCGCACCTCCGGCGCCCTGGGCTACACACTTCAGGTGGAGGAGCAGGACAAGTACCTGCTGACAAAGGAAGAGCTCCTGGCGAAGATCTGCACCTTCACCGCGGGACGCGCGGCGGAGGAAGTGATCTTCGGCGTCATCACCACCGGCGCGTCCAACGACATCGAACAGGCCACCAAGATCGCCCGGGCCATGATCACCATGTACGGCATGGACGACGAATTCGGCATGGTGCAGCTCGCGGCCAGAAACAGCAGGTATCTCGGCGATGAGACTTCCACCACCTGTTCCGAGAAGACTCTGGAGGAAGTGGACGACCGGGTGATCGAACTGGTGAAGCAGCAGTACGAAAAGGCAAAGGAGCTGCTCATGGCGAACAAAGACAAGCTGAACGAGCTGGCGCAGTTCCTGTACGAAAAAGAGACGATCACAGGCGAAGAGTTCATGAACATTCTGAACAGCCCCTCCGCCTATGCAGCGATGCAGTCCGCGGAAGGGAACCTGTGACAGAAACCCGGCCGCAGTATTCCGGCCCGGTCCATCCTCTTTGTGGGGATAGACCGGGCTTTTTCGTCAATATTACTGTGAAATTCCACAGGACTTATTGTATAATTCGGGAATCTTTAGTAAAATGTAGGCTGAATTTCAATGATAGGAGGAACCATCCAATATGAAAGTTTACGAGACCTCTCAGATTCGCAATGTTGCTCTTCTCGGCCACGGCGGCGCAGGGAAGACGACAATCGCGGAAGCCATGGCATTTGTCACCGGAGCCATCGGCAAGATGGGCACGGTCACTGCCGGCAACACGATCAGCGATTTTGATAAAGAGGAGCAGAAGCGCGGATTCTCCATCAGCACATCTGTGATCCCGATTGAATATACTGACGCGAAGAACGGACCGATCAAGATCAACCTTCTTGACACCCCCGGATACTTTGACTTTGTCGGCGAAGTGGAAGAGGCCGTCAGCGCAGCGGATGCAGCCATCATCGTGGTGAACTGCAAGGCCGGTATCGAGCCCGGAACCATCAAGGCATGGGAACTGTGCGAAAAGAACGATCTGCCCCGCATCATCTTCGTCACCAATATGGATGATGACAAGGCGAGCTACAAGGATCTGCTGATCAAGCTGGAGAGCCGCTTCGGCAAGAAGGTCGCTCCGCTGCACCTGCCGATCCGCGAGAACGAAAAGTTCGTCGGCTTCGTAAACATCGCGAAGATGAAGGGACGCCGCTTCGTAAACGGCGGTTCCAAGTATCAGGACGGCGACATCCCGGAGAGCGTGCAGCACGATCTTGAGATCGCCCGCGAGACGCTGATGGAGGCAGTTGCCGAGTACAACGAGGAATATATGGAGCGCTACTTCTCCGGCGAGACTTTCACTGAGGATGAGATCTACGCTGCCCTCGGCGATCAGGTCGCCACCGGCGATATGGTCCCCGTCATGATGGGCTCCGGACTGAACGCCCAGGGCGCAGAAGCTCTGATGAACGCCATTGTCCGCTATCTGCCGTCTCCGGACCGCGCAAGAGTTGAAGAGGGTGTCGACGTCAACACCGGCGAGCGCTTCACCGCAAGCTACAAGGCTGACTCCAACCTCTCCGCAAAGGTCTTCAAGACCATCGTGGATCCCTTCATCGGAAAGTACAGCCTGGTCAAGATCTGCACCGGCACCCTGAAGCCCGATACCGTGATCTACAACGTCCCGAAGGAGTCCGAGGAGAAGTCCGGCAAGATCTTTGTGCTGCGCGGCAAAGAGACCATCGAGGTCCCGGAGCTGAAGGCAGGCGATATCGGCGCTATGGCTAAGCTGAACCTCACCCAGACCGGCGACACCATCGCGATGAAGAACGCGCCGATCATGTATCACCGCCCGAAGATCTCCCAGCCCTATACCTACAAGGCATACACCGCGAAGAACAAGGGCGAGGAAGATAAGATCGCTTCCGGTCTTGCAAAGCTGATGGATGAGGATCTCACCCTGAAGACCGTGGTCGACGCTGAGAACCGCCAGTCCCTGATCTACGGCATCGGCGACCAGCAGATCGATATTGCTGTCAGCAAGCTGCAGAGCCGCTATAAGGCTGAGATCGAGCTCGACAAGCCGAAATTCGCGTTCCGCGAGACCATCCGCAAGAAAGTGGAGGCTCCCGGCCGCTACAAGAAGCAGTCCGGCGGACACGGCCAGTTCGGCGATGTCAAGATGAGCTTCGAGCCCTCCGGAGATCTTTCCACTCCCTACGTGTTCGAGGAGCAGGTCTTCGGCGGTTCCGTTCCGAAGAACTACTTCCCGGCAGTTGAAAAAGGTATCGCAGAGTGCTGCACCAAGGGACCCCTGGCGGCATATCCGGTCGTCGGCATCAAGGCGATCCTTCTGGACGGTTCCTATCATCCGGTGGATTCCTCCGAAATGGCATTCAAGATGGCAGCCAACATCGCCTTCAAGAAGGGCTTCATGGAGGCCAACCCGATCCTGCTTGAGCCGATCGTCTCTCTGAAGGTCAATGTTCCGGATTCCAACACCGGTGACGTCATGGGCGACCTGAACAGAAGAAGAGGCCGCGTGCTCGGCATGGAGTCCGACCACCACGGCAGACAGACCATCTCCGCGGACATCCCGATCTCCGAACTGTACGGCTACAGCACGGACCTTCGCTCCATGACCGGCGGTCTTGGCGATTTCTCCTACGAGTTCTCCCGCTATGAGCAGTGCCCGGGCGATGTCCAGAAGAAGGAAGTCGAGGCAAGAGCTGCGCTTCTGAAGGGCGACGACGAATAATTCCTTACCGGGACAACATAAAGAAAAGAAGAGACCCGCGTACCATTTGGTACGCGGGCCTTTGCATGCTGCGGAGCGACGGAAGGTCATCCGTGATCAGAACTGCTGCGCGTAATCTTCCTTGATCGCGTCGAGGACGCGCTCCTGGATCTTCAGATTTCCCCTCCCGGTTCCGATCTCCACGTCAGGCTTGCTGCTTCCGTGGAAATCACTGCCGCCGGTGGGAATCAGACCGGAGAGGCGGGCGATGGTCTGGAGGCGGGCGGTGTCCTGCCAGCTCTGGGAGGAGTGCCAGGCTTCGATGCCCCGGAGTCCCATGGCTTTCAGCTCGGCGATCAGCTGCACAAGGCTGTCTTCATCCAGGTGGTACTGCACCGGATGGGCCAGGGAAGGCCAGATCCTGCCGTCGTAAAACATCTGCATGACGCGTTCCGGAGTGAGCTCGTCCTTGGTGGGGACATATTTCCCGCCGTAGGCAAGATAACCGGCAAAGGCCTCTTTTCTGTCCCGGACATAACCTTTTTCCATCAGGAGACGGGCGAAATGCGCGCGGGTGATGACAGTGTCGGGATCGCCCGCCCGGAGCTCCTCTTCCGTGAGAAGGATCCCATCCTCCGCAAGGTTGTCGAGGATCGTTTCGTTCCGTTCGTCCCGCATCCGCCGGAACCAGGAAAGACCGTCCTGCAGGGCAGGGGATCCTGTATCGACGAAATACCCCAGAATGTGGATCTCCGTTCCCTCCCAGACACAGGACATTTCCACACCGGGGATCAGTTCGATGCCGGCATGGTGCGATGCCGCAATGGCTTCCGCGAGACCGGAAACCGTGTCGTGATCTGTGAGAGCGATGGCGGAAAGCTGCTTTTCTGCCGCATAGTAAACAAGCTCCCTGGGCGTGAGGGAACCGTCAGAAGCTGTGGAATGTACGTGAAGATCGATCATCTGTCATCCTCCAGGAGCATTTACAGAAATGTAAAATTATTGTAACACAAAGACGGCTTTTATTTCCGCTGAATTATGTTATACTGTCAGACAAAGAATTCCGCGATGAGCGGAATTATTAAATATGCAGGAGCATGGGCTATTCATGGCAGATATAAACAGATCGAACAGAAGCGGGAACGGAAGAAATTCCTATCCCGGGAACAGTTATTACAGACGGAAGAGAAGAAGAGAGAAAGAAAGAAGGATCAGGATGCTGGTGGGCGGCGCTGCAGCTGTCCTGGTCATTTCACTGGTAGTGTTCGGCGTCCGCAAATTCATGAGAAACGGGGAGAGCGGCAATCCGTCGGCAGTGTCGGAGAGTCAGTCGACAGAAGCGATCACCGTCGAATCCACGGAACTGAAGAAGGCAGTGACGATCAATGACATCGACATTACCGGGATGGACAGGGCACAGGCCAGGAAAGCGGTCCTCGACAAGTTCAGCTGGAGCATGAAGGCAGAACTCGAGGCTCCCTCAGAGGGGGATGAGCCCTTTGAGATCATGGATCTTATGACCATCCGGCTGGACAAGATCCTGGCGGAGATCTATGACAGCGGCAGGACGCCCGCGGAAGCTTACATTATCAACGCGGACAGCCTGGACGCGGAGATCAGCATGGAAGCGGCTGCCATGGCGGCGAAATGGGACAGAAAGCCGAAAAACGGCGCCGTGACATCCTACGACAAGGAAAACAAGCAGTTTACGTACTCTGAATCCGTGGATGGCAGAACAGTGGATCAGGAAAAGCTGGCGGAAGATATCCGGACTGCCATGAAGGAGCAGGACTACGACCGGGTGATCAAGGTGAAGGCGGACGTCACGCCTGCGGAACTCACGGCAGCCCAGGCGAAAGAGAAATATAAGATCATCGGGACCTTTACCACAAAAGCCACTGCCAATTCAGACCGCAACAACAACCTGAACCTGGCGTGCCAGGCCATCAACGGAAAGATCCTCCAGGTGGGAGAGGAATTCTCCTTCAACAAGACCACGGGAAACAGAACACTGGAGCGAGGCTACAAACCTGCCGGCGCCTACCAGAACGGCGTCGTGGTGCAGGAACCCGGCGGCGGTGTGTGCCAGGTCTCTTCAACACTGTACAACGCAGTCATCAAAGCCGGACTGACGCCGACGGAGCGGCATGCCCATACCTTTGAACCGTCTTACGTCACGCCTGGTGAAGATGCGACCGTCAGCTACGACGGATATGCGGGACCGGATATGCGCTTCGTGAACACAACATCCTCCTCCATTGCGATCCGCGCGGATTTCTATGACCGGACAGTCACCGTCTCCATTGTGGGACTCCCGGTACTGGAGGAAGGAGTCACGATCTCCCTCAGCTCCAAAAAAACGGATGAGTTTGACAATGCTTCCGTTGAATATGTGGAAGACACCACTCTGCAGCCCGGCATCGAGAACCTGATCGACAACGGAAGCATGGGAAGCCGCTGGGTGACGAACCTGGTGACGAAAAAAGACGGCGAAGTTGTCTCCGACGTGTTCTTCCACAACAGTACTTATAAAGGCCATTCCAAGAAGATCGCAAGAAATACTTCCGGCGTAGTCACGATCCCGGAAGGCGAGACCACGATGATCGTCGAGAATACGGAGACTGTGGCGGAACAGAGGAACGACAGCGCGACAGAAGCCGAGACGGTCCATGTGGTACAGGTAGGCCCTGGAGAGACTGTCGTGCACAGCACGACTTCCGCACCGACCGCACCGACCGCACCGGCTGCACCCACTGCGCCGCCTGTACAGCAGACGGTGGACGCGCCCGGTCCCGGCCCGTCATCCGCGCCCTCGGAAACAGTGAGCAGCGGTCCCGGAGGCAGCTCCGGAACAGTTGAGGCAGGACCCGGTCCCGGAACGATCGAGACCACAGCGGCGCCTGCGCATGAGACGGTGGCTCCCTTCCCGGGTCCCGGACAATGAACATAATCTTAACCCTGTAAAAGAGGCAGAAAGATGCTGCCGCATTAAGAACCGACCGGCTGTGTCCTTTTCTTAATGCGGCGGCTTTTTTCGTTTTCTGTGAAAGGAGGATCCACCATGAAAAGAAGATCCGGAGTACTGCTGGCAGGCGGGTTTTTTCTGACCCTGCTCACAGCGTGCGGAGGGGTATCTTCAGCAGCGGAAACGACGGCTGCGGCAGAAGTGACGACTGCAGCAGAAACGACGGCTGCGGCGGAAACGACGGCCGATAAAAAGGAGGCAGAGACGATGATGGAGAGCAGTGCCGGCATATGGATCTGCATGGAGTGCAGCGCGGAAAACCAGGAGACAGAAAGATTCTGCAGGACCTGCGGAGCGCCCCGGAAAGCAAAGCTCGGGATGTCTGTGAAGAGAGAGATGTGGCCGGAAGACGGTCATTATCCGACACTGAAGGAGGTGCGGGAAAAGAAAGAAGAACACGGCCCCCTGATCAGTGTCACCATGAGCAGTTCTTCCTCCGGCATGATGATGGGCAGCTACGCAAAGTCTTCCCTGGAACTGAGCCGTGCGGACGGAGAGGGGAGACTAGTCCACATGGACATGAAAGTCTATGAACCGGTTATCACCAGCGTCTATTCCGCAGAGGACGAAGCCTTTGAAAAAATGCAGGCGATCGCAGACAGGGAGAACCTGGCGGCATGGTCCTTCCTGCGGGAAGATCCTGATAAGAAAATGATAGTGTACGATTATTCTTCCAGTGCGGGGATCACGCTGGTATTTGATGACACTTCTGTCGGAGGGAGCCCGATGGAGACACGAAAAATCGATTACGGGGCCGTGTCCCAGCAGGGCGGAGATGAGGTATGGAAAGAGATCAGCGATCTGCTGTACGGCTGCATCGACCCCGGGAAGCTTCTGAAGACGGAACAGGAACCGAACCCCTACAGGAATCCTTTCACCTCGTCCGGACCTGCTGTACCGCCTGTTTCTTCCGACGCGGGGACTTCTTCCTTTGCCTACACAGTCCGGGAGGACGGCACATGGACCTGCCCCGCATGCGGGTATTCTGAAAACGAAGGAAGATTCTGCGCCGAGTGCGGCAGCACAAGGCCGAAGTAAGGTTAATGTTTTTAAATATGTACACACAGAATATTTGATTTTGAGCTATAGATTGTTATAATAACTATAATCGATTATATTTATGGAGAATCGATCTTATTCTTATGTATTCCAATTGGTTTATTAACATATCAGGAGGTAACAACATGGCAAGAAAATGGAAAACCATGGATGGTAACCAGGCAGCGGCGCACGCTTCCTATGCGTACACTGATGTCGCGGCTATCTATCCGATCACGCCTTCTTCACCGATGGCGGAGCACACGGATGAGTGGGCTACTCAGGGTCTGAAGAACATCTTCGGCCGCACCGTGCAGATCACGGAGATGCAGTCCGAGGCAGGCGCCGCAGGTGCTGTGCACGGCTCTCTTGTGGCAGGCGCCCTGACTACGACCTACACTGCTTCCCAGGGTCTTCTTCTGATGATCCCGAACCTCTACAAAGTTGCCGGCGAAATGCTTCCGGGCGTTTTCAACGTTTCCGCTCGTGCAGTTGCCACCCACGCTCTTTCCATTTTCGGTGACCACTCCGATATCTATGCATGTCGGCAGACCGGATGCGCCATGCTCTGCGAGTCTTCCGTCCAGGAAGTCATGGACCTGACTCCCGTCGCACATCTTGCAGCGATCAAGGGCAAGATCCCGTTCATCAACTTCTTCGACGGTTTCCGCACCTCCCACGAGATCCAGAAGATCCAGATCTGGGACTTCGAGGACCTGAAGGACATGGCTGATATGGAAGCCATTGCCGAGTTCAGAAAGAAAGCCCTGAACCCGAACCACGCTGAGGAGTGGGGCCAGGCTCAGAACCCGGATATCTTCTTCCAGATCAACGAAGCAAGAAACAAATATTATGACGCTCTTCCGGAAGTTGTCCAGATGTACATGGACAAGGTCAACGAGAAGCTTGGCACCGATTACAAGCTGTTCAACTACTACGGCGCACCGGATGCAGAGACCGTCATCGTGGCTATGGGTTCCGTCAATGACACCATCGAAGAGACCATCGACTACCTGCTGGCTCAGGGCCGCAAAGTCGGTGTCGTGAAGGTCCGTCTGTACAGACCCTTCAGCGCGAAGGCTCTGATCGAAGCTATTCCGAAGACTGTCAAGAAGATCGAAGTCCTCGACAGAACGAAGGAGTCCGGTTCCCTTGGCGAGCCGCTGTATCTGGATGTCGTTGCAGCTCTGAAGGGCTCCGAGTTCGAGAACATCCCGGTGTTCGGCGGACGTTACGGCCTTGGTTCCAAGGATACCACCCCGAAGGATATCGTTGCTGTGTTTGACAACGAGGACAAGAAGAGATTCACCATCGGCATCGTGGACGATGTCACCAACCTGTCCCTCCCGGTCGGACCGGCTCTTGTCACCACTCCGGAAGGAACCACCAACTGCAAGTTCTGGGGTCTTGGCGCAGACGGTACCGTCGGTGCAAACAAGAACTCCATCAAGATCATCGGCGACAACACCGATATGTATGCCCAGGCATACTTTGATTACGACTCCAAGAAGTCCGGCGGTGTGACCATGTCTCACCTGCGCTTCGGCAAGAAGCCGATCAAGTCCACCTACCTGATCCACAAGGCAAACTTCGTTGCATGCCATATGCCGGCATACATCCGCAAGTACAACATGGTCCAGGAGCTGGTCGACGGCGGCACCTTCCTGCTGAACTGCGCATGGAGCGATGAGGAGCTGGAGAAGCACCTTCCCGGCCAGGTCAAGAAGTTCATCTATGACCACAAGATCAACTTCTACACCATCGATGGCGTCAAGATCGGTATCGAGACCGGCATGGGCCCGACCCGTATCAACACTATCCTTCAGTCCGCATTCTTCAAGCTGACCGGCATCATTCCGGAGGAGAAGGCCATCGAGCTCATGAAGGCTGCTGCGAAGAAGAGCTACGGTGCAAAGGGTGAAGACGTTGTCCAGAAGAACTGGAACGCTATCGACGCCGGCGCGAACGGAGCTCACAAGGTCGAGATCCCGGAGAGCTGGAAGGATGCTCAGGACGAAGGCCTTGACTTCACGCACGCGACCGTCGGACCGGAAGCGACCCTGAAGTTCGTCAACACTGTCCAGGCTGCAGTCAACGCACAGGAAGGCAACAACCTGCCCGTCTCCGCATTTGTGGATTACGCTTCCGGCGTTACCCCCAGCGGAACTGCTGCTTACGAGAAGCGCGGAATCGCTGTCAATGTTCCGGTGTGGAACGCTTCCACCTGCATTCAGTGCTGCCAGTGCTCCTATGTCTGCCCGCACGCTGCCATCCGTCCGGTCGCTATGACTGAGGAAGAGGCTGCAAAGGCTCCGGAAGGCGCTCAGATCGTCGACCTGAAGCAGATGCCGGGTTACAAGTTCCAGATCAACATCTCCGTTCTGGACTGCACAGGCTGCGGAAGCTGCGCAAATGTCTGCCCGGGCAACATGAAGAACAAGACCCTCGAGATGCAGCCGCTTGCTAAGAACTACGACAAGCAGAAGTATTTCGATTATGCAGTCACTCTGCCGGACAAGCAGGAAGTGATCGACAAGTTCAAAGAAGTCTCCATCAAGGGCAGCCAGTTCAAGAAGCCGCTCCTTGAATTCTCCGGCGCATGCGCAGGCTGCGGCGAGACCCCGTACGCGAAGCTGATCACCCAGCTGTTCGGTGACAGAATGTACATCTCCAACGCGACCGGATGCTCCTCCATCTGGGGCAACTCTTCACCGTCTACGCCTTACACCGTGAACGCAAAGGGCCAGGGCCCGGCATGGGACAACTCCCTGTTCGAGGACAACGCTGAGTTCGGTTACGGTATGCTGCTTGCCAACAGAGCACTCCGCGACGGTCTGAAGACCAAGGTTGAGGCGCTCTGCGCGGCTACCGCTGATGAAGGCCTGAAGGCCGCTGCCAAGGAGTGGATCGATACCTTCGGTGTCGGCGCTACCAACGGCAAGGCGACCGACGCTCTGGTCGCAGCTCTCGAGGCAGAGGGAAGCGACGCTGCGAAGGAGATCCTTGCTGACAAGGACTTCCTGAACAAGAAGAGCCAGTGGGTATTCGGCGGCGACGGCTGGGCATACGATATCGGTTTCGGCGGCGTTGACCACGTGCTTGCATCCGGCAAGGATATCAACATCATGGTCTACGATACCGAGGTCTATTCCAACACCGGCGGACAGTCCTCCAAGTCCACCAAGACCGGCGCAGTGGCACAGTTCGCTGCAGGCGGTAAGGATGTGAAGA
>Ga0256407_10008413_pt1 | contig 15169 bp, 7 predicted proteins | sample RumenRJG_04DNA_FD_193489 | JGI IMG/M metagenome (GOLD analysis project Ga0256407, IMG submission 193489) | Bovine rumen microbial communities from Lethbridge, Alberta, Canada - RJG_04 | ecosystem: Host-associated > Mammals > Digestive system > Stomach > Rumen | place: Canada: Alberta | collected...
CAATCCCCAATCCCCATAATTATAATTATTTCAAAAATTTTATTTTTAACAATTTAATTTTTTTTATATTTATTAAATATCATCTATTTTTTTTTATTATTTTTTACTATATTGCTTTAAAAATAAAACCTTATTAAAAAATAATTAATTATAACAAACTATTTTTAAAAAACCATAATATTTATTTAAAACTTTTTAAATTTATTTATTAATTCATTAAACAAACCAATAATTTTTTAAATAGAAAAATTAATTAAAACAAAAACCTATTCAAAATATTAAAATACAATTAAATATGATAAAGTTTTAATCTACTTTTATTTTTGAATAAATATAATATAAAAAATAAAAAGTTAAAACAACTCCCATTGACCCACAAACCAAACCAATAACAACAGAAATTAAACTCATTAACAAAAAATAAACAACAATGGCAGTAATTCTTGAAATATTTAAATAATAAAAATAATAAATAGAATAACAAAAAGTACATAAAGACGGACTTGCACTAACACAAAAAGATTTCCACATCCAATTATAATCTCCATAACATAAATTAAAATAAACAAAAATAATTGACATTTCAGAAGATAAAATAATAGCAAAAATTGCAGAAGTTGAAATGAAAGAAGCTAAATAATAAATTTGAAATCTCCATAAATAACCCATTAAAAATATAAATTCAATAAATATTGTTGCAAATGGTATTAATCCTGTTAACCAAATAATATATTTTAATTGTAAATAAAATGGTTTTTTTCTTATTGTACTTGGAACTGTATTTATTTTACAAGGAAATTTAAATTTTTTATTATGAAGTGCTAAAATTGAACCTAAAAAAACTAAGGGAAATGATATACAAATCCATAAAAATAATATTATTACAATTTCTGATATTTTAAAACCAACTGATGATTTTTCTATTGAAAATAATATTCTTACAATTATTAATATTAATATTGCAATTATTGGAAAAAGAAAAGCAGTCATAAAAGTATTTTTTAACCATTTTTTTCCATGAAATATATTATAAATATAAGTTGAAAAATAACCTCCAAAAAAACCCATAAAACATAAACTAATTATCATATAATTAATTAAATCTCCTCTTCTTTCAGGTTTAACAAAACCAATAACATTAAAAAATAAACAAATAATTAAACTTAATAATAATTCTAATCCAGTTCCCATTAAAGTACAAAATAAAATTAAATTTTTTGGTTTTCTAAATACATCATTACAAACTTGTTTCCATCCATATTCATCAATAATATCATTAAATAAAATATTTTTATTATACAAAGCAACATCTTTATTAATAATTCTTGATAATATATAAATAATAAAAAAAGAAAAAATAAATAAAAGTATATTTGACCAAATTAAACCAAACCAATGATATTGAATTCCATTTCTAATATAACGATCCCATCTAGAAGAAAAAGTTTTATTTGATTTAATCCAAAAAACATCATATGTAAAAATAATATAATTTTCTTCAATTTCTTGATTAGAAAAATTATCATATTTTCTCCCAGGATAAAAAATATCATTTAAACTATTATTAATATTTGTACAATTAAAAGTAGAATTTTGTTTTAAAGAAATGGGTTCAATTCCAAAACCAACAATTTGAAAATTATCATCTTTTTCATTTATTTCAATATACAAATTAAAATGATTATAAATATAATATTTTTCATTTTTTTTATATCCAATTGCAGGACCTACAATATAACTAGAAATAGTTTTATTTTTATCATAATCAATTCTAATTCTTCCAGCTGGGAGAGAATCTAAATAAAAATTAGTATAATAATGATTATCAATTAACCAAATAAATCTATTAACATTTCTTTTATTTAAATATATTTCACATGCAAATTTACAAGATTCATTTTTGTTTACTTTAATTTTATAATTTGAATAATCTGCCCTTGTTCCTGTTAAAAGTTCTGTAAATGTTTCATCTGGTTTTGATGAATTTGTATCTATACATAAGTTTAATGTATGATATGTAAATGGGATTTGAGTTGTGATTGAATTTACCATATTTACTATTATTCCTAAAGTTTTGTTCTCTTTGTAATACTATTTTTTTTGTATAAAGAAATTATTGTTTACGTAATATTTTGAAAAAATTGATGATTTGGATAATTTGATTGAAATTATAATTAAGGTTAATATTATTTTTATGTTCATTTTTTTTTTTTTGTTTTATTTTTAAAAATATTTTATTATATTTTTTTTAAAAAAAATATATGAATATTTTTTATTAATTTATATATTAATATTTTTTATTAATTTCATTATTACATCAAAATAAATAATGTTAAATATTTTTATAAATTTCCATCAAGAAATCATTTTATAAAATTTATTAACTTTATAAAAAAATGGGTGCTTGCTTTTCAGATGAATCTATAAATGAAAATAATAAAAATAAAGAAACATCAAATATAAAAAATAATGAATCGCAACAAGAAAACGAAAATAAAAATGAATCTCAAAAAGAAAGTTTCGGCAAATTAAAAAGAAGAAAATCAATAAATTCAATATTAATTCAAAATAAACCTCCAGCAAGAAACAGCTCAAAAAAATTAACATTACAAAGAAAGCAATCAATAAAATATATAAACGAATATAAAAATGATGATCAAATGCATAATAAAAATTTTTTATTAAATCGTTTAGCAAAAAATTTAACAAGAAATGCATTTAATAGAGAAGAATTTGAAAAAAAGAAAAAAGACGAAGTTCCAGAATATGTGATTGATTGGAAATTAGTAAGAGATCCAAATATGATAACTTATTCATGGAAAAATATGGGTTTAATAAAATTAACTAAAGAATTAGGAGAAGAAGTTGCAAGAATGAGTCCTGATGAGGCAAAAAATTGTGAGAGTTTATATAAAAAAAGAATTTGGTTACATTTTTATATTAATACACATCTTGCTCCTTCTGATAAGGAAAATCCTTTAATTATTGTTCATAGAAATAAAATTTTAGATGATTCTTATAATCAATTTATGACTACTACTGATTTAAATTTAATTAATCCACTTCAAGTTCATTTTGTTGATGAAGAAGCTCATGATGAAGGTGGAGTTTATAGAGAATGGTATGCTTGTTTATTTAAAGAATTTTTTAATGAGAAAAATAAGTTGTTTATGGTAAATCCAAATAATACTGCTTATAATGGAACTTATATTATTAATTTAGGTTATGATAAAAATAAAATTAATTATTATCAATTTTTTGGGAAATTAATTGTTAAAGCTATTGTTGATAGTGTTTATATGAATGAACATTTGAATTTGACTATTATTAAAAATTTACTTAATAAAAAAATTGAATTGGAAGAAGTTAAATTTTATGATTTAAGTCTTTATAAATCATTAAAAACTATTTTAGAAACAAAAATATCAACAAATGCATCATTAAAAGAAATGACATTTACATATAATTTAAGTGATGGAAAAGGAAAACCATATCAAGTTGAATTAGTTCCAGAAGGTAGTAATATGTATTTAACAGATGAAAATAAACATACATTTATAGAGAAAGTAATTTATTATGAAACATATTATAAATATAAAGAACCAATGGATAAAATAAAAGAAGGATTTTATAGTGTTATTAAAGATGATATAATAGGTCAATTTTATACTTCAAGAGAATTAGATTTTGAAATTGTTGGTTTTAAAACAATTGATTTAAAAGATTGGAAATCGAATACAATTTATAAAGGAATTTATAATGAAAATCATCCCACTATAAAAATGTTTTGGGAATATCTTAGTAAAATGAAACAAGAAGATTTAATGAAATTTTTTGAGTTTTGTACTGGATTATGTAATGTTCCTGTTAATGGATTTGGAGCTTTGAAAGGAATTGGAAATAAAATTCAAAAATTTACTATTGAACCTTTAATTGATTATGATCCAGTTACTAAAACTACTAATACTGAATTTAAATTAATTGAAGCTAAAACTTGCTTTAATAGAATTTTATTACCTGAATATAAAAAAATTGAAGATTTAAAAAAAGCTATGAATATTATACTTACTTATGATTCTAATTTTTTTGGTTTGGAATAAGAATTTTTTCTATTTTTTTAATAATAATTTGTTAATTTTATTTCATTAAAATAATAAAATAAATAATGGTATTCATGGTACATTAGTTTTTTATATTTTAACTTTTAATTTTAAATGTAAATATAAAAAAATCCAAAAAAAATAATATTTTATAAAATAATGATTTATAAAAAATATATAAGAAAAATAAAAAACAAAGATTAATAATTTAAAAAAATGTGTATTTGTTGTTTATCATGTTGTTGTCGTAATTCAACAATGAAATATATATCACAAACATTTTTATTATTAATATTAATAAATTTTTTATTGGCTATATTAATATGTTTGATACCAGCAGCAAATGTAAAAAGATATGATAAGGCAAAACAATATTTAGAAGCATTTGAAAATAATCAAAATCCAGTTATTGACATAAATGATTTGAGAAATTTACAATCATATTCTACAACACTTCCACTTGAAAAAAAAATAAAATTACCAAGGAGTGAAATTAGATTCACATCAATTTATAAAAAATGGAAAACAATAGAATTAACAATAAATATATTAGGAGTAATATTAATTATTCCATTATTTGTAGCAAATATATTAATATGGACTATTAAAAGAAATCATAACGGTGACATAACTGATAATTCATTGGTCAAAAAACAACAAAATTTATCAATACTAAGTTTAACCTTATTAATAATTCTAATTGTTTTTTGTTTAATTGCTTCTTATTTGAGAACAATGGCATCAATATGTGATGAAGATATTGGATTGTATGATGAAAATAAAGAAAATGTATTTCAAGATAGAATTATATATGCAGATTTTTGTCAAACAATTCAATTAATATTATTTAGTTGTAGCATTTGTCTTGCATATAAATTATATTATAATGCTAAATATTATAATGGGAGAAATAAAAATGTACAATCTACAAATAATGTTGTTGCTATTACTAATATTCAACCTATTCCAGTAAATGTTGTTGATGGACAATATGTTTATGCTCAAAATGCAGTTCCTTATGTTATTGTAGCTAGCCCACAAAATATGAATTTTAATAATAGAAATAATAATATTGAGAATAATAATATTGATATGAGGTCTAATAGAACTAATATGAGAAATTTAGGTGATGATGTGAATAATTTCAATGAAAAATAAATGATATTTTTTTCTTATTTTTTATATGTTAATTTTTTATTTTTATTTTCAAAATTTTCTGATTAACTTAGTTTTTTTTTAATAAATATTAAATTTTTTTTAAATATTAATTAATGAATAAAAATTCAAATTTCCAAAAATAAAAAAATAAAAAATGAAAAATGATAATAGTTATCCTTTAGGACAATCAACAGTACCATTACAACCAATATTAGAAGAAGGAAGGCCAAATCCAATTCAAATAAAAACAAATTTAATTGATTTAAGTGAATTAGATGATGAAAAAGAAAATAAAAAAGAAGAACCAATAATGAAAGATTTAATAGCCGAGAATTTCATTATACTAACATCAATAGGAAAAGGTGCATTTGGTGAAATTTTCCTATCATTTGACTTAAGAGAGAATTTAGAAGTAGCAATAAAACAAGAAAAAAAACAAATAAATAAAGTATGTCAATTAAAAATAGAAGCAAAAGTATATCAAAAATTATTAAATATTCAATTAGGACAAGATATTTCAGGTTTAAAAGTTTTAAATCAAGAAAGTGTTTTAGGAGTTCCTAAATTTTATGGTATGGGAGAATTAATTGATAATTATTATTTAATAATGGAATTTTTAGGACCAAATTTACATAATTTATTTAATTATTGTAGAATGAAAAAATTTACAATATCAACAGTTTGTTTAATAGCTCTTCAAATGTTAAATAGAATAGAATATATACATAAACATCATTTTGTTCATCGTGATATAAAACCAGAAAATTTTTGTATAGGAACAGAAGAGAAAACAAATGTAATTTATTTAATAGATTATGGTTTATCAAAAAGATATAAAAATAGTAAAAATCATCAACATATTCCATATCGTGAAGGACGAGCCCTTGTTGGTACTGCTAGATATGTTTCAATAAATACACATTTAGGAATTGAACAAAGTCGGAGAGATGATATTGAAAGTATAGGTTATGTTTTAATATATTTTTTAAAAGGTAATTTACCTTGGCAAGGATTAAAAGCAGGTGATCAAAAATATAATAGAATAATGGAAAAAAAATTACAAATTCCTACTGAAGTTTTATGTTATGGTTTACCTGATGAAATTGTACATTATTTAAATTATACTAAAAATTTAAGATTTGAAGAAAGACCTGATTATGATTATTTAAGAAATTTATTTGTTAAATTATTAGGAACATGTGCTTCATTATATAATTTAACTAGGGAATTTTTAAGATTTGATTGGTGCTTTGATGATCCTATTAATACAATTTGGCAAAAATATGCTAGAAAAAAAAATAGAGTTAGTATGCTTTCTAATAATAATAATAATTTAAATGTTAATAATGAAGAAAAAATTAATATTTCTAATGTGGAGGAAAATAAAAAAAATGATAATAAAGGAGGAATTATTGAAGCTTTATTAGAAAGTTCTAAAAGTGATGATAGTCGTTCGAATAAAGATATTTTAAAGAATATTAATTTGAATTTAGGAGAAAAAAATGATGAAGATTATTTACATGATTCTTCATCTTTGGCTAATGAAAAAGATAATAGAAAAAAAAGCAAAAATAATATTATTATTGTTAAAAGTGAAAATGATGATGATAATGAAAGTGATCAAGGGACTTTAAAATTTGATTTTAATGGAGTTGGAAGTGATGATGAAAATTATTACAAATATTATAATAAAAAAGAAGAAAAAATTGATGGTGTTTTAAAAAAAATTATAGGGGAAGAAAATTATAATATGTATGATAATGAAGATGATGAAGTTGAGGAAATGTTAAGAAAAAATAAAACTGAAGTTATGAAAAATACAATGAGAAATAGTAAAAATTTAACAGAAATACAAAGTGTAAAAGATAATATTCAAAAAAAATTCCAAAATATGAATAAAAAAGATTTAATGAAATTGGATGGAATAAATGGATTAAAAAAAGTATATGACGAAAATATTTCAAATCAAAGTATTAATGATAATGAAATTGATAGTAGAAGTAGTGAAAATAAAAATAGTAAAAGTTCAATAGATAGAAAAAGAGAAAATAGTATAAAAACAGCAGGGGAAATTAATATAAATAATAAAATTAATATTAATGAAACTGTAATATCAAATAATACATTTTCAAATAGAAATTTAAGTGGTTTTGCAAAGAAAAATACAAATAATTCATCTATTGCAAATAATAATAACAATATGAAAATATCAATTCCACAAAAAACAAGAAATTCATTATATAATACACAAAGTGTAGATAAAAATATATTAAATAAATTATTAAATCATCAACAAAATTCAAATCAAAATCATACAAATCAAATAAATCAATCAATAAAAAAAAACTATCCAAAACAATCAACAAATTCCTTATTAACAAATCATTTAAGCCAATCAAATCAACAAAATATAGAAAATACAAAACATTCATTTGAATCTGAAATAATACCAAAAATGACCAATGCAGAAATAACAAATAGAAAAAGTAAAATATTAGAAGTATCATCAATAAAACAAATGCAAATGAAAGTAGGAAAAGAAAACTTAATAAAAATATCAACAGAATCAATAAATAACAATTATGTAATTGTAGGTGAATTAGGAAGTGGTTCATATGGAACTGTAAAAAAAGTAAAACATAAGAAATTAGGTGAATATAGAGCTATGAAAATAATTAGTAAAAAAAGTGAATCTTCACAAAATGAAGTAGAAATTTTAAGAAAAATATCTCATCCTAATATTGTTAATATTTTCGAAATTTATGAAGATTCAAAAAAATATTATATTATGATGGAAATTTGTGAAGGAGGTGAATTATTTGAAGCTATAAGTACACAAGGTTCTTTTTCTGAAGCTGATTGTGCTAATATTATGAAAAGTTTATTAGCTGCTGTTAATTATTTACATGGGAAAAATATTGTTCATAGGGATTTAAAACCAGAAAATATTATGTTAACGAAAAATTTATCTACAATGAAAAATAAAAAATATGAAATTAAATTAATTGATTTTGGTACTGCTAAACAATTTGAACCTCATCAGAAATTAAATAAATTTATAGGAACTTCATATTATATTGCACCAGAAGTTTTAAAAGAAAATTATGATGAAAAATGTGATATTTGGTCATGTGGTGTAATATTATATATTTTATTATGTGGATATCCACCTTTTAATGGGAATTCAAATGTAGATATTTATCATAATATACAAAATAATCCTCCTTATTTTAATGGTGAAGAATGGAAAGATGTTACAAAAGAAGCAATTGATTTAATTAAATGTATGTTAAATAAAATTCCTAGTAAAAGATTCAGTGCTGAACAATGTTTAAATCATAAATGGTTTAAATTATTAACTTTAAAAGAAAAAGGAGATGAAAAAAGTATTGAAAAATTAGGTAAAAAATTACAATTAAGAGTAATAAATAAAATGGCTGATTTTGTAAAAGAAAATAGATTAAAACAAGCTGTTCTTCAATTTATTTCTACACAATTTCATTTGAAAAAAGAAGAAGATGATTTAAAAGCATTATTTAGTGAATTTGACATAAAACAAAAAGGACAAATTTCAAAAGAAGTTTTTTATGAGAAATTAAGTCAATTATATGGTGAGAATGATGGAAGAGAAATTTGTGATAGAATATTTGAAAGATTAGATTTAGATGGTTCTGGTGAAATATCATATGATGAATTTTTAAGTGCTATGATTGATGGGAAAAAAGTTATTACTGATGATAGATTAGCAAAAGCTTTTAAAATGTTTGATAAAGATGGAAATGGAAAATTATCTATTGATGAAATTATTGAAGTTTTTGGTGGAGAGGAAAGTTATTGGAAAAAAGTTATTGAAGATGTTGATCTAAATCATGATGGTGAAGTTGATTATGAGGAATTTAAATTAATGATGGGAAATCTTAATGGAGATATGGTTAAGAAATGATTTTTTTTTCAATTTTTTTTGTATATTGTTGTTCAATAGATTTATATAAATATAATCATTTTTTAAATGGTTTGAAATTAAAATTTATTATTCATTTGTAATTTAATACAATAGAATTTAGATAAAGTTGTTAATTAAATTAAATTATTTATTAGAATTATATATAAAAATATTTATAATTAATTAAAATAAAATTAATATATATATTAATTAAAAAAATAAAATAAAAATTTTTTAAAAAAAAATAACAAAAATTATAATAAAAAATGTATAATCCAGATTCAAATTTTTCAATATTTACTTTAAGTAAAATTATCAAAGAGCCAATTATATATTTTATGGCATGTGTAAAAAGAAGAGATGGCTCAAATTCATATTCATCAACATCACAAACACCAAATACAACAATAACAGATTATGGAAATAATAATACATCAACTCCAAGCATATCAACAACAGATGGAAATGATGAAAAAAAAACTCCAGAATATTTAAAAGTTATTGGTATTGATCCATATAAAAAAAAGAAAAAAACTTTTGATTATTGTGATGAAATTTTATTAGTTTGTTATACTTCAATTAAATTTATTGGACAAAATATAGATAAAGGAATTAAAAGAACAATTTTTTTTGATAATATTAAATTAATGGAATGTTCAATTGATAAAAAGAGTAAATCTAATCAAAAAAGAATTCAAGTTGTTTTTCAATTAAAAGAAGGAATTAAAAAACATAATAAAAAAGAATTTACATTCTCTATGAAAAATTGTACTAAATTAGTAGAAATTTTAAAAGGAATACATAAAATTTATAGTATAAAATTATTTAATGAACCAAAAAATTTAAATATAAAAATGGATATTCCTGATAGTGAAAAAATAGAAATTAATGATGAATTTGATATTCCAACTTATGAAAAACATAGAATAGTAAGATATAATGGATATAAATATGCTTTAAGTAATATTTTTCTTCAAAGTGAAAATGATCCTAATATAATGTATTATGAAAGTGGTGAAATTAAAAAAAATAATTTTGAAATTTATCCAATTCCTCCTTTATTTATTAAAGTAAAAATATTAAATGAAAAACCAATTGAATTTATACTTCAAAATACAGATTTAGAAAATTTAAAATTAATTAGTCTTTCATATTTAAAAAATTTATTAAGAGAAATGTGTCATGGATATCAATATTTTATTTTTCAACCAATTAAAATAAATAAAAAAATAAAATCAGATCCTTCAATTTGGGATTGTTATTTATATACAGTTAAAACAAATACAGTGAATGGAAAAGGTTATAATATTATTTTTTGTTATATTAGAAGATCATATATTCCTCCTTTATTTGAAAGTTTTAATGATATTATTTTTAGTATTAAAGAAGAATATTATGAAAATCAACCTGATTCTTCTTTATCTGAATTACCTAAAATTACTACTAAAATATTTTTAGAAACTCTTCATTCTGAAGAAATAAAAGAAGAAAATTCTATTACTAAATTTATTGTTAATATGAAATTAAATGCATTTTTATCTGGGAAAAATAATACTAAATTCTTAATTGATTATAATAAAAAGCAAATAATATCAAATGATTGTTATAAATTATTTCTTCAATGTCAAAGTAAAATTGTTATTATTATTCATAGTTATTTAAAAGATACTAATAAATTTTATTCCTCATTTATTGAAAAGTTAAAAGAGGCTTATAATCAAATGGATGGAAAAATTTTAGATGTACAAGAATATACTCATAATATTAAATATACAGATTTTGATAAAATAATTGAAAAGCATTTAAAAGATTTTAAAAATATTTTTAATATTTTTGATAATCAAATTGATTTATTCTATCAAAATAAAATAGCAAAATATATTGGAGATACTTTATTAATTAGTTCACATACTAAAAAATTTTTAGAAGATTTTGATAAATGTTGCTTAATGGAGGATTTATTATCTTTAATTACTCCAATTGTAAATTATTTAATTAATTTTATGGTGATTTTAAATAATAATGAAATTTTATTAAATGAAACAATAAATACAATTTTAATAAAAAGAAATATAATATATCAAATATCTTTTAATGAAAATATATTAGCAAAATTAATAGAATCAGGTCAAATAAAAAAATATCAAAATATAGATAATGATATAATATATTATAATTTCTTAGATTTTATTATCAGAAAAAAATTTTCAATTAAAATTTTAAAAGCAATTTATAATTATTTAAATAAAATAATAAAAAAAATGGGAAGATATAATGATGAAGAAGAAAGATATAATGAAGATATAAAAATATTAAGAAAAAATGCACATATCCTAATGCCAATATTAATGAATTTATATTGTGATTATTCTCAAAATCCACAAACAATAACTTTAGCTTGTCAATGTTTAATTATTTTAATAACTGTTTCTCCAGAAAATAAAGTCCAATTATTTTCAATTGAATTTTCTCAATATTTATATTCATATTTTTCATCTCCTTATGAAGAACTTATTTTTTATTCAATTAAATTATTTAGAATAATAACACATTCAAAAAGTGATTTAAGAAAAATTATTGAAGAAAAACCTGGTTTTTTAATTAAATTAGTAAATATTGTTAAAGGAACTGGAATTGAAGGTTGTTATTATAATCCAAAATTAATTTATTTAGTTATGGAATTTCTTTCAGAAATTATTAGAAATAATCAAATAAAAGGAATTCTATTTAATATAAAAAATAGGAAAATTATTAAATATTTTATTCCTTATATTGAAAATTTCGAAGATGTATTTGGAGATAAAAAATATATGATTTATTATTTACCTATTTTAACTAAAGTTTATACTTTTTTAGAATTTTTAGTTTCTAAAGATTCTGAAATGAGAAGATATATTGAAAATACTTTTCATTTAATAAGAATTATAAATGAAAGATGTTTAGATTATATTACAATTGCTAATTTTGATTATAAAAAAAATGATATTGATGAAAATAATAATCAAGAAGAAAAAGATGAAATGATTAAAAATATTGAAAGAGGTAGAACTAGAACTTTTTTTTTAAGAAGTATTATTTCATTTTTAAATGCATATGTTAGTAATGATATTACATTATTAAAAACAATAAAATATAAAGGAAATAATATTATATTATTAGTTATTGTATTAAAAGATAAAGAAGAAGAGAAAAAACAAAATATAAAAGAAAAAATTGAAGAAAAAAAAAAAGAAAATGAGGAAGAAAAAGAAAAAAAAAATGATGAAGATGAAGAAGAATCAGAAAGTAAAATTAAAAGTGATGAAGATAATAAAATTAAAGAAGATAGATTTGATTATAATATATTAGGTGGAGAAAATGAAGGGATTAATGAAAAATATCGTCAAAAATTGGATGAATTATTAGAAAAAATAACTATTTAATTTTTTTATAATAATATTTAATTTCAAAAAAAAATAATTTATAATTCATTTTATTTTTCATAGTTTATTTTCCTTTATTAATTCATATAAAATTTAATAAAAAGATATATATATTAAAAATATTAATATTAAAAATCGTCAAATAATGAAAATTATACATGAAATAAATATAATCACATTTCATATAAAATATAATTTATTTCAAATAACCAGATATTTAAATTATCAATTAAAAATTAATCACTAAATTATACATAGAAATAACAAAATTTTTTTACAGAATCTATTTATTTATATCAATTGTTTGATTTTTCAAATAATTTTCAATGATTTTTTTAAATTTACATAACATATTTTTTTTCTTTTTTGATAAATTATTTAAAACATTATGTGGTAAATTGTCATTAAATAAATTTATGATATAAAACATACTATTATTTTCTTCACCATATATAATTAATATTATTTTTTCTATTATATTATTTTTATATTTATCAGAATCTTTTTTAATAATTATTAAACTTTCATTTACATTATTAATTAATTTGTCTATTTTTGCATTTAAATAATGTATATATTTTCCATTTTCATTTAAAAAAATTTTTATAATTGTATTTTCTTTAATAATACTCCCATCATAATCAATTAATTCACCTAAAAATTTAATATATTTATTAACTAATTTTAAATTTAATAAAATATCATAAACTAATTTTATAGGTGCATTAATTAAAATTTCATCTATATGCATTTTATCTAATTCATTTTCTAATATTTGTTTTTGTATATATAAAAATATTCTTATTCTTTTTTCTTTTTCATAATAAATAGAAGAAATAGGTAAAGAAATTTTTCTTGAATATCTAAAATTAGAAATTAAAAGACAACTTTCAATACCAGTATACAAGATTGTAATAACATATTCAAATTCAAAAGAACTAGGAATAGTTTTATAAGATTTATAAACAATTCGAGTAAAATAATCAGTTTCAACCATTGATTTAATTTTATTATAAACTTTAATATAATTATCAAAAACTTGAATAAAAGTTGCTCCTTCATCTTCATTTGGATTTCCTTTTATAAAAAAAGGATATTTAACATAAGATTTAGATAATTTTCTCACAAAATATGTAAAATAACTTAAATTAATGATTGATTTTTGTATTAATTCTTTTTTCGCTTTAATTGGTAAGAGCATTGCTTGAGTGTTTATTACATTCATATTAAAATTAATAATATTTTTAATAAATTTAAATTATAATTTTTTTTAAAATTAAAAATGGAAGTTTGTGTTAGATGTAAATTAAAATCTGCTGATTTTAAATGTGAAGAATGTCAATGTTCTTTTTGTTCTGGATGTGATACATTTATTCATTCAATTCCTTCAAAAGTAAATCATGATAGAATTTTTATTAGTGATAATATAAAAGAACTTCCTAATAATAATCAATATAATTTTAATTCAAAAAATAATTTTAATAATGATAGTAATAATCAAATTAATTCTATGAATATTAGTAATATTAATAAATTACCTGAATATTATTCTTCTGGTTTTAATACTCAAAGACTTATTAATGATATTAATGAAAATAATGATTGTGAGAAAGATGATTTAAGGAAAAAAATTCATGAGTTAAATCAAGAATTAAATACAACTAAAAAAGTTTATGAAGAAAGAATAAATTATCTTCATCAACATTTAAATGATGTTAATATAATTAATAAAAATAATATTGAAAAAATAAAATTAGAGTATAAGACTCAAATTAATAATATTATAAATGATAAAGATTCTCAAATTCAATTTTTAATTGAAGAAATAAATAAACATAAAGAAATAAATTCAGATTTAAATCAAAAATACACAGAATTGGAAATAAAATATAATGAAGCAGAAGAAAAATATTTAAATGAAATTAATAATTTAAATAATGATTTAAAGGCTTTATATAATGAAAAAGAATCAATTGATAATTTTTATAAAAATAAAATAGATGAAATTAATAATATAAATAAAATAGATAAAGAAAGAATTATTTCAAATTATGAAATTGCAATTTCAAAATTAAATGAAAATTATTCTGGTAGTAAAGATAAATATATAAAAGTAATTCAAGATAGAGAAAATAATTTTAAAGAATTTAAAGAACTTGCAAAAAAAGAAAAGGATGAGTTAAATTCTATAATTGATAAATTAAAAGAAACAAATTTAGCAAGTGAAAAAGATCAAAATGAATTAATTAAAATAAATGAAAATTTAAAAGATGCTTTTGATAAAGTTAATTCTGAATTAGGACAAATAAAAGATAATTTAAAATATACAAATAAAGAAAATAAAAAATTAAATAAACAAAATACAATAATGTCAGGTCAATATTCCGAAATTAAAAAAGCAAATGATCAATTACATGGTATTGTTTATGGTCGTTTCGGAAGAAAATAATTATAAAAAATATAAATAAAAAATTAATATAATTTTTTACTTATATTTAAATTAAATTAAACCAAAAAAAAAAAAAAAAATAATAATAAAAAAAATT
>Ga0256407_10008416_pt1 | contig 15166 bp, 1 predicted proteins | sample RumenRJG_04DNA_FD_193489 | JGI IMG/M metagenome (GOLD analysis project Ga0256407, IMG submission 193489) | Bovine rumen microbial communities from Lethbridge, Alberta, Canada - RJG_04 | ecosystem: Host-associated > Mammals > Digestive system > Stomach > Rumen | place: Canada: Alberta | collected...
CTTTTTAATAAAAAACAAACTCTATAAATATATTATAAATAATATTAATAAATTATATATGTTTGTGTGTATTAAAAAATTTCAATATTAATGGGGATTGGGGATTGGGGATTGGGGATTGGGGATTGGGGATTGGGCCCAATCCCCAATCCCCAATCCCCAAAGTTTACTAAACAATTATTATTTGCTAAATTATTAAATAAACCATTAATTTTTTTTAAATAATTAATTTTAATTATTTAATTAATTATTTGATTAATTGTTTAAAACTTTTTTTTTCTTCTTCCCCCCCCAGCACCGACTTTAATTTTTGGTGTAAGCATTTTTTTCCCTTCATTTTCTTTCTCTTTTTCTATCATCTCTTTAAATTCTTTTAGCTTAGTATTATTAGGATCTAAATATATGCATAATTCAAAAGCTTGACATATTTTTATATCTGAAATATAATCTGTAATAATATTTATTTCCATTTCAAATATATCTTTATTACCTATAATATCCAAATCCCATAAATCAGCTTTCATTAAATATAATGATAATAGATTATCATCATTTATATCATTATCTTTTCTTTTGCTTATTAAATATCTTGATATTAATTTTCTACAAAATGAAGCTAAGTTAACTTTATCTATTGATATTTGTTCCCCATTTTTATAATACTCTTCAATCTTTTGTTTTTGAATTTCATTTAATTTTATCTTGTAATCATCTTTTAAATTTTTTATCATTGAATCAAAGCAGAATAGTTCTAAAAATGAAAAAATTTCAAATAATTTCGAAATACCAAAATCAGATAAATTTTCAAATAAATTTTTGCATTCATTCGATATATTTATATATGTAGGTATTGAACTTGAAATATCATTTAATTTTGATTCAGGATCTATTTTTTCTTGTGTTAAATAATGAATTATTTGTTGTATTGAAAATATTATTTGAGTGAAATCAATATCACCATATTTACTTTTTTCTTTAATATATTTAAATAATATTTTTTTCTCATTGTCATTAAGTTTTTGAGGAGGATATATACTCATAAAATTAATTAAAGTACTTGATTTTTCTCCTCTAAATCCTTCATAAGTATATGTAACAAAATGGATTTTATCATTGAAAATTCTTTTTCCAGTTAATAATATTTTTCCTAATTCTTCTTCTATTGTTTCAAAATCAAAGATGAAATTATTATAATTAGAATAATTTATTTTATTATTTTTGAAAAAAATATTTCTATAACAATGTAAATTAATCAAATGTAAAAAATTGATATAAACACTATTATCAGAAAATTCCTTTTTTATTATTTCATTATCAGTTGCATTTTGAACATCTATTTTATGCTTCAAATTTTCATTAAAATAATATAAAATTCCTTCTTTATTTTTTTCCAAAGCATTTATTATAGGTTTTATAAAACCATTTTGCCATTTGATAAATTGTTCATAACCACCTGCGAGATACATTCCTTTCTCAGTTTCTCCATCGTCAACCAAAAAATTTATTAAAGGCATATTCTCATTAAGAAAATATTGTACTTCCATTTGATGACATTGATATTGTGTAACATATTCTTTAATTTTGTCCCAAACTTCAAAAAAATTGTTCAAATCATTTTTTTTATCTTTAATAATTGGTTCATCTTTCAATTTTTTACTATAAGCTTCTTTTCTGCTGATTTTATAAGAATAATAATCTTTCATAAAATTTAAAAATTTATTATATTTCGGCAAATATTTTAATAATTCTATTTCTTTATTTTTAGGATTTATATACGAAGAAACTAAAGGATATAAATCTTCATAATTCTTTATTTTATATAATTCATTTCTGAATGTTTCTTCGGTTGGATATGATGTCATTGTAAAATATTTTAAAAATGGATATTTTTTTTCGTCATATTGCTCTGGATTATATAATTCTAAAATTATAGATTTAATTGCTTCTGGTTTTATGCAATGCAATTTTTGGTTAATTTTGAGATAATTTTCTGAATATTTTTGATATTCTTGATAACATTTATTTAATAGCTCTTCCACATTTTCTTCAAATTTATTTCGTTGCTCTACATTTTTCATTTCGCCGCAATTTTTTAATAATTCTGAAAATTTATCGAAAATTAAATTTAAAAATATTTGTATTACTGTTATACCTTTTTCAAAAAGAGCTTGCTTTAGTAAATTCCAATCAGTTGAAAGAAAATAAATATAAGGCATATTTTCAAATGAATTTTTTTCTTTGAAGTCATCATTAATATATCCAAGACAATCACTGAAAAAAAGATGTGAATAAAAAATAAAGTTTAATAGTCTATATCCAATCTGTGATAATTTTCGTATTTTTTTATTTTTTTGGATAAATGTAATTTTATCTATTTTTGGCATTCCAAAATTATTTTTGTTTAAAATAGGTTCTATTTTTTTATTTTTATAATCAGATAACAACATATTTGGAATTAATTCATTAGTATCTTTAAATCTTTCGAATTCGTCTTTTTTTTCTTCTAAATTTTTAAATATTCTATAATGGCCTTCTCTTAATATCATTTTATGATATCCCTTTTCTTCAGGCTTTTTCTTTAATCCTCCTATTAATTTCTTACATTTGGGGCATTCAGATGATTCTGTGGGAAATCCGCATGGAGGAATTTCATAGTAAAAGCCACATGAACATACATAAGCACCATGATCAGGAGATTTTGTGTTTAAATGTTTTTTTAATTGATAATAATTATTTATAATCCAATCATCTGGTTCATCAATTCCAGGAATGCAATAATTATTAATTATATTTGAAAAGTCCTTGCTAATTAGGTTAAAATAAAAATTATTTTTATTCGCCTTATATGTTGTTTGTATACAAAATCTCATACTATTTAAAATTATTTCATATTGATTATAATCAAGTGAGTTCGAAGTGTTATCTTCATTTTGTAATTTAATTTTATTTCTTATGGTAATATTAAATTTATTTTCATCAATGAATAAAGAAAGTAATTCTTTCAAATTATTAGACGCATTATTTTCGTTGTTATTAAATAAATTTTTATAAAAAGGCACAAATTTTAAATATAATTTTGTATCTAAATCAATATTTGATAAAATTTTATTTGCAATAATTGAATAAAAAATATCAATATTTTCTTCTTCGATGTATTTCAATAGAAATTTCGTTTCTGAACTAAAATTATTCTCTATTAATTTATCAAGTTCAACTATGAATTCATCATAACATTCTTTTTTTTGTTCTGATGAAACAAAATAATAATTTAATATTTCGTTATTTTCTTCAAATAATTGCTCTTTAAAATCTTCTATAAAGTTAATATTATGTTTCTTGAAATGGTAGTTTTTTAAATCATGATAATTATCTAAATAATTATTTATTAATTTTAATATATATATTTTTATTATTTTTCTGAAATCATTTATTGATTCTCCTCTTATTGCTAATAAAATATCATCATTTAATTCAATTTCTTTTTTAAAAACAAAACTGATTGTTTTATATAGATAAATTTTAATATAGGCAATTGAGTATAATTTTATAATATTTGGATAATTTATTTTTTTATCACTCTCTGTATCATTTTTACCTAATATTTCTTGGTTAAATATTTTTTCTAATTGTAATATTTTATTTCTAAAAATTTTAAGCGAAAAATCTTGCATTATTAATTCTTCTTTAGTACTAAATTTATATTTAGAATCATAATATTGCTTAAAATAAATTTGCAATTTATTATCTTCCAAATTAGGAATTTCCTCAAAAAAAACCAAAAAGTAACTTTCAAATAAATTTAAAAGTATTTGTTCTAATCTAATTTTAGTAGAGTCATTTTTTCCGAGACTATTTTCTATAACTTTGAAATACATATTAACTTGATTTATTAATTCATCTCCTTGATCTAATGAATCTAAATCATTATTACTTGTAACATTATAGAAAAATATTATAAATATTTTAGTTGAATATTTTATAATATCTTCATTATCTATTATTAATTCGAGAATTAATTTTCTGAAATTTTCATCTGTTATTCTTAAATATTCTCCATACAAAATTTCGTTGAAAATCTTTGCAAAATTTTTATGCTTTCCAATCAATTTTTCCAAAAAATGAAATAAGTTTTTTATATTATCATGAATTTCTAATATTTCATTTTCTTTTAAATTTTCATTTATCTTATTATGTTTATTTTTTTCAATAATAATATCAATTAATTTCTGTATATTATCTTCTTTATATTCATTGATTTCATTAAGTGCTTTTTCTATATCAATAAAGGATTTTATATTTGATAATTCTTTAGAGAAAAGATTTAATTCAAAATTTAATTGTGAAGCATAATGATATATTTCTTTAATATTATTTGTAAAGCCTAATAAATTATCTCCAACTTTGTTATATAAATTATTTTCCATCAGAATTATTTTAATCATAGATTCAGTGAAAATAAAAAAACATTCATTAACTTTTTTTGATTCTATTGGAGATCTTCTAGTTCCGCATTCATATTTTATTTCCTTTTGTTCAATAATTCGATTTATTTTCCCGTTTAATAATTGAATAAAGGATAATTTTTTGTATATTAATAGTACTAAAATAATATATTTTTTATTCGATTCGATATATAGAATATCTCTTGATATTTTTTTGAATAATTCATCAATTTTAATATCCTTATTAAAATCGCCAAATCTATGCCTTACAAGCCTTTTGATTAAGTTTTTCCAATTTTCTATAAGTTCAATATTAAATTCTTTCGCTAATGTTAAATCAAAATTATTAGCTAAAAAAATTAGTATATAATCATCATATAACATATTATAAAATTTAATTGCTTCTTCTTTTTGGCAATCATTTGAATCAAAATCATCTATTATTTTTTTAAATAAAGGAATTTTTTTTTTGAAATAATCGTAAAGTTTATTTTGATTTTTTTCTATATTTTTTTCTATGCTTTTTTCTATACTTTTTTTAATATTTTCATCTTCTTCTTCATCATCGAAGAATCTTAAATCATTTTCGTTATTTAATAAATCGTCTGCTAATGATGAATTATCATATTCTCTATTATTTATATATAATATTATATTTTCTATTATTGGTTTAATTCCAGGAATTTGAATACCTAATAATATTTCTACAGAATTATATCCTATTTCATTAATAAATTTAACATTATCTTCTTTATTTATTTCTTCGAAGGACATGTCTATAGAATCTTTAATAAATTTATTATTTAATATTTTTTTTTCTTCATCACTATTATAACTTAAAAATGAAGATAAAATATTCCTTTTTTCACTTTTAAAAATAAATTGCTTTACATATTCTAAAATATTATTCACTAAATATTCAGTTATTTCCGTTATATAATCAGTACTATTTTGGTTTATATTATTTTTTTTGAATAAATCTTTTACAAAGTCTATATCTTTATTTTCTTTATTTTCTTTATTTTTTGCTAAGTTTAATTTATATATTTCCTTTAATTTATTTTTTAAATAATCGCTTTTTTCTATATATTCAACTATATTTTGTTTATAATTATTTTGCCTTATATCCCTACCTTTGATTTGAGATTTAAGTGTATATGAAAAAAAACTAAAAATACTGTAAATATTTTTAATAACAACTGAATCTATATCGACAATAAACTTTTCTTTGTCAAATTTTTCTTGATTTTTTAATCCTATTAAATTAATTATATTTTCATTTACACCATTTAAATTATCAATAAATAGTTGATAATAATTTTCATTTAAAAAAGTAGTTAATTCTTTTATTTCATTTATTTTTGAAAATTCTGCATCTTCATTATTAAATACTCTTTTTAAATAAATTATAAATATATATGCCTTATTCATATAATCATTATTATTTCTTTCTTTCTCTTCTATATAATTTTTCAAATGATTTATTTTTTCACAATCTTCTGGAGAAAATTTAAATATGAATAACATTTCTTGTGAACTAAAAAAATTATCAAATTCATTTTCAAGTTCATTTTCTGAATCTATAGAACTCATTGTTAATATCTTTATATTAGATTTTTTTAATTTGCCAAATTTATTTGTTTGTATATAATTTTCATTTTCATTTTTACTATCTAATTTGGACAATAATGGCTCTAATATTCTACTAAAGGTATATATAATAGTTTTATTTTTTTCAAACTTTTTTAAATAATTTATTAAATTTGAATGGTCAGTTTCCTCATAAAATTTTAAAATTTTTTTATATTCATTTTTATACATATTATTTTCAGAATAATTTATTAATAATATAATATCTTGAGGCATTACCATAGATATTTTTTGTAGAATAAAATCTTCAATATCTTCGTTTGATATTTTCTTTTTTGATAAATAATATATAATTCCTTGGATTTCTTCTTTATTAAAATTTATAAATAATTTTTTCATATCATATTTTAAATTTTTATTATCCATCATTTCTAATTGCAATATTTCCAAATTTTTTCTTAAATTCATAATTTTGTTAGATAAATCTATTTGTTCATTTGTTAATAAATATTCAAAATCAATTATATGTTTTTCAAATCTATTTAAGAAAGGTGGTTCTTCTTTAGAAATTTGTTTTGCATCAACCAAAATAATGCATTTAAATTCATTATTTACCAAAGAGAAAGAATTATTACTATATCCAACTGATAATCTTGCATAATTTTTATCTCCTATAATTGTAAAATTTTGATTAAATAAAGTATATAATGAAGGATATACACTTTCTAAATCTTTTAATATAAGAACAACATTCTTTTCCATTTGAACTTGAATTTTATTGATCATTTTTAAAATATATTCTTCTGAATTTTCATCATCATCAAATTTACTCCCAACATAGCTTATTATTTCTTTTTTTATTATTATTTTATCATTTGTTTTTTTTCCGACATCTAAGATTTTATTTTTTATTTGATATACCTCACTCAATATTGAATATATCAAATATTCACTTATTGGTGAGTTAGTAACTAATAGTAAATATCTATTATTCAAATCATTGATGTTTTCTTTTATTCTTTCAATGACATCATATTGTTTAGAAATATTTATTGTATTATATTTCTCATGAAAAATTACTTTTACTCTTTCTAATGAAGTTTCAGGTTTTGTATCAAATTCCAAACCAGCTAAATTTCTTTCTATGCTGTTAACCCCAACATTTTGTTTAACATTGAATTCAATTTTATCATAAAATCCATTTGGATATTTATTTGATAAATTTTTTGATGCTATTTTAATTAGATTATAAAAGTCTCTTGCTCCATGGAAATCAGCCTTATCTATATTTTTTTTAAGATCATTTATATAAGAATGATAAGTCTTTGCTAGGTCTTTGAAAATATCTTCATTTTTATTTGTTAAAGATTTATCATATGATTCGGCTATTGTCACTGAAGTTTTTTTTAAATCTTCTTCATCTGGCTCAGGAATGGATTGATAAATACCTCTATTCATTTTAGAGGCGTCTAATTTCCAGTTTGATAAACCAACAAAAGCGACTTTATTTCTTCCTTCATTTAAATCATATTCTAATTCAGAATGAAGAACCTTTAATGGATTATTAGGGGAATGTTCAGCTAAGCCCATTTCATCAATAAACACCATCGAAATAACTTTTTCTAATTGTTTATCATCCAATTGTTCTAAAATTCTTCTCGCTTTCTGAAATATTTTTAAAATGCCTTGAGAAGTTGAAGAAAGTGAACCTTGATATGAATTATAATAAAGTTTTGGTAAATTTTTAAAAATTGCAAATTCTGAATCCTCTCCTTTCATTGATTTAAATAATAATTCAACACTTAAAGATTTACTACAACCTGGCTTTCCTACAATAAATAAGGGAATTTTAGCAGTGATACAAATAAATAAAACGAATAAATTATTTAATAGAGCTTCATTTTTTGCAATTCCTCTAGGTAGTTTAATATTATTAATAATGTATTCTTTTTCTCTGTTTGGAATATCCAAAAAATTAATTGTAAAATTTTTTCTAAATATTAAATTCATTTTTTCAACAAATTCTTCACGTTCTTTTTTTTTTCTAATTCTTAAATAATAACACATAAAAATACTTAAAATAATAGAATATTTATATATATTATAATCATTGAGATTATCGAAAAATAAATTTTTTATCCATAAATATATTTGCATTTCATTTTTTTCTTCACTTTTCTTTTTAATAGTTAAATAATTTTTAAAATATATATAAAATATACTAAATCTCCTAAGTTCTCTTAAAGATACTGAAGATACATCATTTTTTTCTCTTATGAAATTATGGGCAACTATTACTGCCTCTTTTGCTGTTTTAAATAAATTTAAATATTCTTCTTTTTTATTTTCTTTTAAATCATCTATATCAAAATTTCTTTTTATTACTTTATTTTTTCTTAAAATCCAATTTACAAAAATTGAAGTTGTATTTATAACTTTTGAAATTAATGTATTGTTTTCAGCCTCTAAAGCATCTAAATAATATTTTTCTATAGGTTCTTTTATTATATTTTCTATATATTTTAATTCATCTTCTTTTGGGAGCGAACCAAAATTAATTATGTAATTTAAAAGACAATGAGGAAGAGGATTTACTGTATATACTAAATTTGACATTGAATTTTTTTCATTTTTAAATTTCAAGCCATCAAAATCATCTATTTTTGAAATTCTATAAGGATTACATGCTCCTATAAATACAATATTTTCAGGTAATTGAATTCCATTACAAGAATGCTTACAGATTAATTCACTTATTAACCCAAGACTATTACATGTATTTATTTCATCTAAAAATATCCATAATTTTCTTTTTTCATAATATTTTCCTTTTTTAAGCATTTCTTCATATGTGCATTGTTCTAATTTTTCTAATTCTTTTGCTTCATCAATTATACTCATTTTATTATATTCTTGTTTTGAAAATAAAAATTCGACTATTTTTTCATTGGTTATTCCTGAATGAATATTTAAAATTTTCATTTTATCTTCTCCATTATTTAATAATTCATCTAATTTTCTTATGAGTGAAGTTTTTCCACACCCTGTTTCTCCCATCATAATAACTGGAACATTTTCTCTTATTTTCAATAAAATCAGAAGCATTTTGAAAAAATTATCTGGGGTAATTACATAATAACCAATTATATCTTTAATCGTATTTAAATTATTTTGGTTTCCAGAATTTTTATCAATAGGATTTTCAAGATTCAATATTGCTTTTAATTCTTGATAAAAATCTTTTGGTTTAAATTTTTGATAGTCTTTTAGTGAATTATACTTATCTTTTATTTTAGAAATATAACTTATATTTTTTATTTGTGAAGAATTAGAAGAAATAATGGATAAATATGAATTTATATCTTCATTAAGATATATTAAAGGAGATGTAATATTATTATATGATACTATATCAGCTGATTTTGATAAGGCTTCTATTGCAATTTGATTTTGCTTATCGATATCATATTCTCCACCAATATTAAAATTATGAGATATTTTTTGTGAATTTAATATTTTATCATAAGAACTTGAAATAAAATATTGAGTACTTTGAATTATTAATCCAATTAAGTTCATTCTCTCATTTAATAATTTTGTTTTATTCCCTTCATTTCCTGCTTTTTTTGTTAGATAAAAGATACTTAATTCTTTTATTCTATTGAATTTCATAAATTGACCAGATACAATTTTTATGAAACTGTCAATTTGATAATAATTAGGAAATTTAATATTTATAAATTCGTTTATTAATTCTTTACATTCATTATCAGGAATAATTTCTGCTTTTATTATATTTTTATTTTGTTTTAAATAATCAGGAGAAATACCTGGTATAACTAAATCAGAATTTTCAAGCTTTTTATTTTTATATACTCTTAAATAATTGCATAAAATTTGAATTTGAGAATTAATTTTTTTTGAAACGATTAACGGAGGTAAATTTTCATAAGAAATTAGAAATTTATTTTTAAACATTTTTAATATTGGAAATTTCGAAAAGAAATCAACAAATCCAAAAGGTAATTCTATTTTAATTTCTATTTCTTTATCAAAGAAGAATATATCATCTTTATTTTTATATACTTTGGTGATTAATAAAGATATAAGAAATTCCTTTAAAGATTCTGTTTTTTCAGTATCAAATAAATCCAAATGAAAAATAATACCTTTAGTTATGCTTAACTTTAATTTTTGTAATCTCGAAAAAACTTCTTTTTTATTAAATTCACCTCCTAAAGGAAAATAGATATATTTTTTTCCTAATTTTTCAGAGTCATTTTTAATTTTTGTGGACTTTCCTAATCCTGATCTATCAGCATGATAAATTTCAATCTCTTTACTTTCAAAAATATTTTCTTTCAAGCTTTTAATTTTACTTTTAATTTTATCTTCTTCAAAAGTTTTATAATGGGATTTATGCAAATGTCTAGCAATTTCTGAATTATTTTTTGAATAGACAAAAACTAAACAAGAATTAATTTTATTCCCCTTTATTTTAGTTAATTCTGAAATTAAATTTATTAATGTCTGGCAATTCTCAGATGAAAGCTCTTCTATTTTTCCTAACATAAATAAAACATTATATGGACATAAAATTGCTAAATGAATAAAAGATTTTATTTCATCTGAAGAAGTTTCTTTGTTGCATAATAATAAAGCTTGATGAATTGGATAATTTTTCGTTAGTAAATAATAATAACTCAATATTGTTTCTTCAATTCCCATATTTATAGCAAATTCTACATATAATCCTGAACATTTAAATTCAGATAAAATTATATTATGTTTAAATATATCTTTTAGAGTTATATTATTTAAATTCAAAACTTCTTTAAAAAAAGAATTACAATTAATAATAACATTTTTAAAATTACTCAATTTTTCTTCTTCATTAGTATTTAAATCTTCTTTAATATCAAATTTTTTTATTTTCTTTTTGTATAAATTATTAGTAAAAGAATTTAAAAATAAATCGATTTTATCATAATTTTTTTCTCTTAAACAATTATAAACGAAACTAAATTGCTTTCCATATATAAATCTGACTAATTCATATTCTTTATTTTTATATACATTTATTTTTGCATTTTCCATATCTTCTAAAATTCTTAATAAAACATTTTTACATTCTATATAATTACTGCTTGAAAAAAAACTGTTTATTTTGTATAAAATTTCATAATTTTTTATAGTTACAATTATTTCAAGTTTTTCATGGTATCCATTTTTTGCAATCTCTTCTAAAAAATAATATAGATTTATTATACTTTTGATATTTTCTGTAAATTTTTTATTATATTCAAATACTTTTTTTTCATCTTTCGTTTGAATATTTTTATTAAGCATTGATATTTCTCTTAATTCTTGTAATTCATTAAAAGATATTTTTTTTTTAGTTTGATTTATATAATAATTTCCCTCAAATAAAATGTAATCATTTTCTTCTTCTCTTTCATATTTAGATTTCTCTTTTTCATCTTCTATATTTGTGCGTAATTTAAAAAATGAATTTTTAGCTATTTTTTTTGATTTCGATTTATTTGTTTCGATTTTATCTAATTTTTGAAATTTAAGCTCTTTAAATTGATAAAAATTATTAAAAAAACTTTTGAAATGCAATAAAATATTTTTATTATTTTTATTATTTTTTCCATTTCTAATAAAAGTTTCAATTAAAATTTTATCTTCTTCATTTTTATTATTTCCAATATCATTTATAAATTTCCTGCAAATATCTAAATCTTGAATATCCGAAAAGGTTAAAAAATTATTATCAGAGATATCAATCATTTCTTGGAAATTTCGCGAATCTTCTTCACTCAAATTCATTAAAAAAAAGAAAGCTTCTGGATTATTGCTTATTAAAATAAAAATTTCAGAAATATTATCTTCCTCATCATAGTTAAGATTGAATATGTTGAAATTTATTTTAGATAAATCTTTTAGATATGCATTGATATCATTTGCCTTAAAATTTTTTGAACGAAGATTATCTTTTATTAATTTCAAATTAACCAAAAAATTAGTTTTTGAAGCATTTTTACATTTCAAAAATAATTCTATTCCTTTAATAATATTAGAAATTTCATTTTTTTTAGCACATATTTTTAAATTATTTCCTATCTCACTAAAATCTTTATTTTCTGAATTAATTTTTAAATAATTTTGAATTAATGATATTTCTTTTTCAGCTTGGAATTCACGAGTTCTTATAGTTTCTAAGCAAACTTCAAAAATATCTTCTTGTATATTTGGATGTGGTATTTTTTCAAATAAATATTTCAATGATTTATAGTGTTTTAAAGCTTCTTCAAAAGTGTTTTGGGATTCTTCAGAATTTTGATTTATTTTTTTTAAATACTTATATATATTTTTAAATACTTTAGAAGCTGATAAAAATGTTCTATCAGCGATATAATTTTCTGGGTATTTATTTTTATATTCTTCAAACTTTTTTTGATATTCTGATTTTTCATATTCTAATATACTTTCATTTTTTAATATATCCAATAATTTTTCAAGTTCTGAAATTTCTTTATATTTAGCAACTTCATAAAATTCTTGATCTATCATTAAATAATTTTCCAACAATTTTATTTGCTCTTTTATTTTAATTTTATTATCATTAATTACATTTATTATTTTATCTATATTTTCTTTACTTAACTTATTGTCTAAATCTAATAATTCAATAAGTGTTCTCATTTTATTCTCAAATATAAAAAAATCTGATTTCTCGATTTTATTTAATTCATTTTCAGTAATATTATAATCAATAATATAATCTAATATTTCTTTTGATATAGATTTAATAGCTTGGACATATTGAGTATGTTCATAATTAGGCTCATTGAATATACCTATTTTTTTAAAGTTAATAAAGGCTTTAATTGGATTTTTTTCATTTTCATAAAAAAGCATGTTTTTATCTATTATAAGAGAGTTATTAATTTTATTCAATATTTGTTTTTTACATTTTATATTGGCAATATTTTTGAAATTATTAATCAAATTTTCACAGATTAAATGTTCTTTTCCTTTTGTAAAAAAATCTGCTATTTCTTCAATAATATTATCCGGTAATTTTTCATATTTTGATAATAACTTTAAAAATATTTTATTATTTATCTCTATAGGCAATCTTTTAACTAAATCATTTTGAATAAATGATTTACCTAAACTTTTGTTTTGCTCTAATATATATATTAAATTTGCACTATCTTCAATAAATGAATCATTTAAATCATTTATATTTTCTTTACTTAATAATTTAATTAGAGAATTATATTTATCTCTAAATAAAATAATATTATCATAATTTTTTGAATTTTTTTCGTCAAATTCTCCAAAAAATTGAAAAATTAAATGAAAAAGAGAAATATGACTTATATGAGAAGTTATAATTTTTTGAAATTCGAAATATTGTTCTTCATCAAATATTTCATTAAAATCAATTGAATTCCATAATTTTAAAAATTCATTTTTTTCATCTCTATTCATTGATAAATTTAAACCTATAAATATATTTGTATCTCTAGATTTCTTAAATTTTTTATCAGAATAATAAATATCTTTATATTTAATAAAATCTAATATTTCAATATTATTTCTGAATTTTCTTTTCTTAGACATTTCTATTCCTGTATCATGTATAAATTTATTTATAAAATCTATATCTTTCACTAAATTTTTATTTTTATTTTTTATATTTAACAATATATTTTTTATTATTAATAAAGCACTTAAATTTTTCTTATTAAAAATTTCAGAATAAGTTCTCCAAAATTCATCACCAAATTCAATATAATCAAATATATAAGACTTATCAAGTAATTCATCTATTTCTTTTGAAATATTATTTATATTTCCATTAATTTGAATTGTAATAATTTGACATAAATTAATTTTTTTAAATTCTTTTTCTTTTTTATTTTCTTCCTCTTCTTCATTCTCTTCATTATCTTTTTCATCTTTATGATTTTTAAGAATTTTATTAATCAGTTCAGTATGTCTATTAAGAAAAGCCAAAATATTTTCGAGTGATTTTAAATAGTTTAAAGTGATAATAAATTTATCATAATTCATTTCAAAACCATTTCGAATCATTTCATCAACGAAAGAATTTGGTAAAGTAATTCTCCTGAAATAAACTTGTAAAGAATATAATATTTTTTGATAATATTTATTTGATTTTTTGTCGTTTAATAATTCATTTACTTTCTTTAATTCATAATTCATAGAATAATAAAGAAATAAATTATAAAAAATCTCTATATAAATATCTTGTTCGTTTTCATCAAAATATTTAGCTATTATTTCAGGGTTATTTCTAATTTCATTGAAGACAGTCCTTATTTTTTCTTTATCTAAATTTTCACTTAATTTTATTTTTTCTAAATCATAAAGTGATAATAGTTCTTTTATTTTCTTATTTTTATATGAAATACAAAATAAAGACAAATAAAAATCGATATAATAATAATCACAATCTATTTTTAATAAATCAAGCGAATCTTCTAATAATGAATCTAATAATGATTCATTATTTTGATATTTGGTTTTTAAAACATCATGAAAAAGGCAAAATTTATCATTATCTGATAAATTTAATGAACTAGGTGGATTTAAATCTTCTTTTTCTTTTTGTAATATATCAAAAGAAAAATTATATATAAAATTATTTTTATTTCTGTTAAATTTAATTTTTCCTTTAAATTCTTCTGATTTATAAGTTAAATAGATTTCTAATTCCGAATCTGAATTAATAATATTTGACTCGTCAAAACTTATTGAAAATACTTTTACCTTGAATTTTAAATTTTCTTCTGAATTTTTGATTTCACATAGTTCTTCGCAAAGTTTAAATTTATTATGTTCTTTTTGCAAATTATAACTTATTGCTTTTAAATCATTTTGATGAGAAGAAACAAAAAATATGTATTTTTTATTTGGCTCCTTCATTTATTATAATTAGTTAAAGTTAAAAGTAGTTAAAATAATAAAAAAATTAAAAATAGATAAATAAATTGGGCTTAATTTTTATGAAATTAATTAATTGGGGATTGGGGATTGGGGATTGGGGATTGGGGATTGGGGATTGGGGGTGGGGCACAATGCCCAATCCCCCATCA
>Ga0256407_10008417_pt1 | contig 15164 bp, 13 predicted proteins | sample RumenRJG_04DNA_FD_193489 | JGI IMG/M metagenome (GOLD analysis project Ga0256407, IMG submission 193489) | Bovine rumen microbial communities from Lethbridge, Alberta, Canada - RJG_04 | ecosystem: Host-associated > Mammals > Digestive system > Stomach > Rumen | place: Canada: Alberta...
CACACGCACCTGAAACGTGCGCGTCTACCAATTCCGCCACCTGGGCATTTTGTTCATTAAGACCCAACGTCTTAATGCTCTTTTTTGTTCAACATGTTGAGCGGAAAACGGGACTCGGACCCGCGACCCCAACCTTGGCAAGGTTGTGCTCTACCAACTGAGCTATTTCCGCTTGTTCTTCGAACAATCGGCATTTTCGGCTACGCTCGGCATAAAGTAAACTTTCTACTCTCACTTGCACGAAAATTCCGCATCCTTCGGCACATCTCTCTCGATTGCGGATGCAAAGGTAATGCTTTTTTCGGAACTGGCAAACTTTTTTGCGGTTTTTTTTCGAAAAATCGCATTAATCCATCCTATTTCGGTAATCTTCGTAGCCAAATTGGCGCAAAATCTCCAGTTTTCCGTCCATTTTCAGCATACCGATGGCAGGGTGTGTGATACCGTTGAAGGTATTCGTCTTCACCGTCGTGTAGTGTATCATATCCTCGAATATCACCTCCTCGCCCACCTGCAGTTCGTGGTCGAAGCGCCAATAACCCATGAAGTCGCCACTCAGACAGCTGTTGCCACCCAGGCGATAAATTTGACCTTTGAACTTTGACCTTTGAATTTTATGATTACCATCTTCGACGTGGATAGCCCCGCGAACGTCTGGATAGTATGGCATTTCCAGACAGTCGGGCATGTGACACGTAAAGCTCACGTCCAGTATCGCCGTCTTGATGCCCTTATCCTCCACCACGTCCACCACGCTGGCTACCAGCGGACCCGTTTGCCACGCAAAGGCACTGCCTGGTTCGAAGATCACCTTCAGCCATGGGTAGCGCTTGTGGAATCCGTCCATTATCCTCACCAGCCTTTCTATGTCGTAGTCCTTGCGCGTCACCAAGTGTCCCCCTCCGAAGTTTATCCACTCCAGTTGCGGAAACCACTTCGCAAATTTCTCCTCGATGTGCACCAACGTACGCTCAAACACATCCGACCCGCTCTCGCAATGGCAGTGACAGTGAAATCCGCGTATGTCCTCCGGCAACCGTTCCGGCAATTTGTCTGCCGTCACCCCGAATCGTGTCCCGGGCGCGCACGGGTTATATAATAAGGTACCCACCTCCGAGTATTCCGGGTTCACCCTCAGACCTATCGAGCACTCCCCTGCTCGCTCGTGGAATCGCTCATACTGCGACAGCGAATTGAATGTCAGATGACTCGAACACCGCACTATCTCGCCGAATTCCTCGTCCTTATACGCAGGCGAATACGTGTGCGCCTTCGCTCCAAACTCCTCGAAGGCTAGTCGCGCCTCCGATAGCGAACTTGCCGTTGTTGCGTTGATATACTCGCGGAATATGGGGAATGTCTTCCACAGTGCAAACGCCTTGAACGCCAATATCCACTCCGCGTCCGTCCGCTGTGCCACCTCGCGTATCAGCGCCAGGTTCTTGCGCAGTTTCTCTTCCTCTATAATATAAATAGGTGTATTCATCGTTTGCAAAGTTACTGCGTTTTTTCTGAATCAACAAAAAAGATTACTTTTTTTCGCTATTTCCTGCCCTTTTATTGATTTTTTTTGTATTTTTGCAGCAGACAATAAATATTATAAACTATAAATTACACTAGGCTATGAAAATTATTGATTGCGAATTTCACTATTATTTACCAGAGCTGATGGACTATCTTTCCACAAGAGATAAAGCCATGAGGTATTATCCGGAAACAAAAGTCCTGGAAGTGAGGGATAATGTCTTTGCCCAGTTCGGTGGCGTAACGAACACCTATCCTTTCATTGACGAGATGATGAATTTCGGAGCAGAGCGCGTGGCGGAGATGGACCGGAACGGCGTTGATGTCGGTGTGATGTCAAGTTCGCCAGCAGTGGAGGAACTGCCCGAAAAGGAGAGCGTCTATTTCGCCAAGAAATCCAATGACGCCGTAGCAGAACTCATCAAGAAATTCCCTGGCCGCTTCCTGGGTACGGCCATCCTGCCGACGCCCTATGTCGATGAAGCCATCAAGGAGCTGGAGCGTTGCGTCAAAGAGCTGGGATTCAGCTACTGGCACACGCATTCCAATTATATGCACGAGCACCTGTATGATGAGAAATACCTTCCCCTGCTGGCCAAGGCCGAGGAGTTGGGCTGTGCCGTCTACGTTCATCCGCAGGCCTCTGACGACAAGGACATGAAGGACATGGGCTATGTGTATTCCTCGCCCGGTCTTGGATACGGACTGGATACCATGAAGACGTCGTTGCGACTGATTCTCAACGGCACCTTCGACAAGTTCCCCAAGCTGAGAATGATTCTCGGCCATTTGGGCGAATTCTTCCCGTTCATCATCGACAGGGTGGACAACCGCTTTGCATGGATCAGGGACGACGAGGTAAAGATGAAGCACACGGTTGCTTACTACTTCAAGAACAAGAATGTGGTGGTGACGACCAGCGGCGTTATGTCTAAAATCAGTTTTGAGTGCACCAAGCAGGCTTTCGGCATCGACAGTATCATTTTCGCTTCCGATTATCCCTACGTGTGCCTGGCTGACATGATGAAATTCGTGAAAACGCTCGATCTGACGGAAGAGGAAAAAGAAAAACTCTTCCACCTGAATGCCGAGAAGTACATTTTATAAACCACAGAGACTGGTTTTTTGATTGAATCATATAGGGGGCCGACAAATTTCATTCTGTCAGCCCCTACTCTTACATCTTCCTTCTTACATCATCCATCAATTTTGTCCCAGGCCGCCACCGCCGGTGTTGCTGTTACCACCCTGGTTCTGGCTACCGCCATTCTCCGTAGATCCGTTCTCTCCGTCACCCGTAGATCCGTTCTCGTTGTCCTCAATCTCGCCGCTGTCGCCAGAGGTGACACGCTTCAGAACGTTGCCGTCCTCGTCCAGACAGGTAATCTGGATGGCGGTGTTCTTCAACTCGTCCTTCACGTCCGTGTTGGGTGTGAAAATGATGCGGCGGGTAGTAATCAGGTTGGCCTTCACGTCCTCCAGCTCAGTCACCGCCTTCGAGCGTACGCTGAAGCGCATCGTTCCCAGACCGGGCAGGGGTACCGAGTGACCCTCAGTGGCCCACGTGCGGATTACTTCACCTGCGGCATCCCAAGCCGCCTTGATCACACCTGCAGAGATACCGCTGTGGGTACTGGCCTCTGCGAACACCTTCTTCTCCTGGATGGGGATGTAGAGGTCGGGACGCATCACGAACTTCTTTCCAGGGTTCTTACCAAGCTTTACTTCACGTCGCTGTGCAATTACCTTAATAGCCATAATTCAATCTAGTTTAATTTTTGTGTTGTTAAAATATTTGTTAATAATCTCATGTCGCCTTGTTCCACTTCCTGAAGGTACTATTAAGGATTACAATTGCTAAGGTTAACGCGCGCAATTTCTAGATTTAAGTCTCGCAATTTTTACCCTTAAAGACCATCTGTCCGCTTCTTCAATTTGACAATGCAAAGGTACAAAAAATTCAGGTGCTAACCAAGCCTTTTCAGGTTTTATCTTGGATTTATTTGAAATGTTAAAATGTCAAATAATCGAAAGACCACCTAACATCCTAACGACCTAACAACCTAACATTTGCTACCGTTAGTGTCGCGCTCCTCACTTTATCCTGTATTATATTTATATATATTATTATATATATTATAATATATATAATAATATATATAAATTAGAAACACCTTTTTCCTCCCCTATCCTAACAATCAAACATCCTAATGTTAGGTCGTTAGGTTGTTAGGTTGTTAGGGGCTGTAATAATTGACACGTTAATTCTTCTGGTTAATCAGGTTCACCACCACCTTTACCATCACATCCTTCTCCTCCACACTGGGATAGAGTTCATCGCCCCCAAACGTCTGATAAATCTGACCTATACTGCTCTTGAACGATTCGTCCTTCTCGTTACCAAACAGCGTTGAACCTCCAAACTTCTCACGCAAGCCATTAATAGCCTCCATGGCATTCTCGTATGTGGTCACACCGTGTCTGTCACTCTGTAAGGTTTTCTAATCACTATTCTGTTTTAATTGTATGACGACAATATCAGGATCTGTGGGCTTCGTTCTATAGAAATCGAGTTGCTTGATATCGCTGGGTGAGTATCATTGTAGTTGTGCAGTTTTATCAGCATATTCCCTTTGCGTTGCTTCACCTCAAGTTGTGGCAATTTGTCGTTACTGTAACATGATAGCGTGCAAAGAAAAAACAGCATCAGCAATGTTATTCTTTTAATGACAGTGTAGATAGTATGATAGTTTATCTGTAGTTTCATGGGTGCAAAAGTACATAAAGAAGTCAAATCTTGCAACTTTTTTCTCCATTTTTTCTTGTCGCCAAGTGCGGAAAATCGCAAATAAATTTGTTTTTTCATTCGATTTGCACTACCTTTGTCCCACAAAAATGAACAGACTGATATATCATATCATTGCGTTTCTGGTGGTGGCAGTGTGGGGCACTACATTTGTCTATACCAAGTTATTGCTGATGGCAGGACTGACAGCAGCACAGATATTCGTGTTGCGCTTTATCATAGCATACATAATGCTGCTGGTGTATTCGTTGACGCGCAAGCAGTTCCGATGGTTCTCGAGGATGTGGCAGGACGAGCTGCTGATGGTGGGACTGGGCATTACGGGTGGTTCGCTGTATTTCCTGACAGAGAACTCGGCGATGATCTACACGACGACGACGAACACGTCGCTGATAGTATGTATGTGTCCGCTGTTTGCCGCCTTGTTGATAGCGCTGTTCTTCCGTTCGCAGCGTCTGCACGGACTGCAGATAGTGGGAACGGTGATGGCTGCGATTGGCGTGGCGGTGGTGGTACTGAACGGTCATTTTGTTTTACACCTTTCACCCTTGGGTGACACGTTGGCCTTTGCGGCTTGTCTGTGTTGGGCTGTGTATTCACTGCTGATGATACCTGCGGGTATGCGCTACAACTCGCTGTTCATTACGCGCAAGGTATTCTTCTACGGAATGGCGTCGATGATTCCATACTTCATGGTCTATCCGGACCTGCCCTCGCCCAGCTTGGTGTTCCGTATAGATGTGCTACTGAACCTGCTTTTCCTAGGTTGCGTGGCCTCGATGTTATGTTTCTTGGCATGGAACTGGGTTGTAAAGAAGTTGGGGGCGATAGTGGCCACGAACTACGTGTATTTCAACCCCGTGGTAACGGTATTGTTTGCATGGCTCATCCTGTCGGAGCGCATCACGGTGTACTTCCTGATGGGTACGGTGCTCATCCTGATAGGATTGTTTTTCTGTAATAAAAGGATTAAAAAGTAGATGAAAAAAGTTGTCATATTATTTATAGCACTGATGTTCGTCCTGTCGGTAGTGATAGGACATTGCGACGAGATAAATACGGGCGCGACCGAGGATGTGAAGGTGGAAGCGCCAGCAGGGGTGGAGGTGCCTGCCCACGAGGAGGGCGAAACGAGCCAGTTGCTGGTGCGCAAAGCCTACACTGCGAGCTATAACAAGGAGACGAGGTGTCCGAACTGGGTGGCATGGGAACTGACTGCGGAGCACGTGGACGGCACGATGGCGCGAAGGAACACGTATCGTGAGGACGAAGAGGTGCCTACGCCCAGGGCTACAAACCAGGACTACAAGGGTAGCGGATGGTCGAGAGGGCACATGTGTCCTGCGGGAGATAACAAGTGGGACGAGGTGGCGATGATGGAATCGAACCTGCTGACGAACATGTGTCCACAGCACAGCAGTCTGAACAGCGGCGTGTGGAACGTGATAGAGCGCGACTGCAGGAAATGGGCGAAGCGCTACGGACAGGTGTATATTGTGTGTGGCCCCATCTTCATGAACCAAGAGCACGAAAAGATAGGCAGAAACGAGGTGGTGGTGCCTGAGGCTTTCTTTAAGGTGATACTACGTCTGCAGCCCAACGCGAAGGCGATAGGATATGTGGTCAGAAACAACGAGGGCACCAAGCGCAAGGACCAGTTTGTGAACAGCGTAGATCAGGTGGAGAGGATTACGGGCATAGACTTCTTCCCCACCCTGCCCGACAGCATAGAGAACGCGATAGAGGCGAAAGCGGACCTGAGGGAGTGGAACTAAATTAGGCACAAAAACAAAAAAAGAGCTCAGCGATGTGCTGAACTCTTTGCGGAGAGAGAGGCTCCCAAACCTATGGTTTCTTAGAATATCACAAAATACTCAAACAGTTGTATATCAGCTGTTTGTAAAATTAACTAAAAATCAGAATATCACAAAATATCTTTCCGTATCGCAATTTTTGGGTGTAAAATTGGGTGTAGATTTTGAGTTTACACCCAAACGCTGATTCGTTGATTACAAAGGCATTCATCAAAATAAGTAGAAAGCATTTTCCCTTGGTTCTGTCCCAAATTTATTATAATTTTGGGACAAAAAATACAGAAAACGGCACTCCAAATGTTAAATTATTGCTAATTCGATTATATTTAGTCTTGTTTTTTGCGTCAATAACAAGACTTTTATTATCTTTGCACCATCAAAAGCATATTAATTATGGTTATAGGTGAAGATATAAAGAAGAAGATAAGTGATACCCCTGATGGCGTAGTTCTCACTATTGGCGACTTCAATGTGGACATGCAATATCAAGGAGCACTCGTCAAGGCTCTTAATAGACTTGTTGACCAAGGTACGCTCCATAGGTTATCCAAAGGCAAATATTACAAGCCTCGGAAAACGATCTTTGGAACATTGAAACCCGTACCAGAAGAAATCACAAAGGACTTTTTGGAGAAGAATGGCAAGTTAGTTGGTTATATCACTGGCAATAGAGCATTTGCTTTGATGGGACTAACGACGCAAATCACCTCTTCATTATTGATTGGTACAAATCGCTATCGTCATCCACTGACAAGAGGGGGCTATGATATCTCCTTTTTACAGCAGCATAATCCCATCACAGAAGAAAACATCCCGCTTCTAAGAATACTTGATGCTTTGAAGTTTATCAAGAAAATACCTGCCAGCAGTCCTGATAGTGTGGTGACGCTACTTGGCAGTACTATATGTGCACTTTCCAAGGCGGAGAAAATAAAACTGACAGAACTGGCAGAGAACTATACTGCATACGTCAGAGCGCTTCTCGGTGCCATCATGGAACAAAACGGTCTTGATGCAGGACTTCTAAAGAACACTCTAAACGGAACCACTAATTACAAACTGCCCATCTCTGAGCAGGCATTACCTAACAAGAAAAACTGGAATATCCTATGAAATTACATGAGAACGAACAACTGTTTGCAGATGCCATCAACGCAGCATCACGTCCAATAACTGAGGGCGGACTCGGTATCAAAAGCATCTTCATTGAGAAGGATTACTGGATATGCCGTTCACTGAAGTTGATGGCAGAAGGTGACATAAATGGCAAGGCGGTGTTCAAGGGTGGCACCAGTCTTTCGAAAGCATACGGCATAGGGGCTCGATTCTCCGAAGATATCGATGTTGCCATTGCAGAAGCATGGACATTGAGCGGCAATCAGCTAAAGAACCTCATACGCCGTACCGCAAAGAATATGACTGCTGGCTTGGAAGAAATTGTAATCCCTGGAGTAACCAGTAAAGGCTCTCACTACCATAAAGCATTTTATGCTTATCCGCGAGCTGTTGCAATAGAACAGGTTGGAGCGATAAAGGCTGGTCAGATATTGGTGGAGATAAACTCTTTCGCCAATCCATACCCTTCACAGAAATGCACATTAAGCAGTTTCCTAACAGACTTCATCATCAAAAGTGGCAATGAAAGTCTGATAAAGGAATACGATATGCAGCCATTCGAAGTCACCGTTCTTGACAAACGACGCACGTTGACAGAGAAACTGGTGTCATTGCTCCGTTGTTCACTTGCTAACAACCCTATACCAGAACTGTCTGCTAAGATTCGCCACTTCTATGATCTCTATTTTCTTCTGCGTGACACTGAGACTCACGCCTATTTACAAAGTGAAGACTTCAAGGCAGATTTGAAAGCATTATTTGACCATGATCAGCAGGAGTTTGAAAAACCCGATGGATGGCAAGATAAGACGATGGGGGATTCTCCTTTATTGACGGATTTTCATACAATGTGGAATAATCTGCAATCCCTTTATTTACGAGAATTACCAGATTTAGCCTATCAAGAGATTCCTTCGGCAGAGGCAATCGAAGATAGTCTTATTACCATTCTTTCAACCATAAAATAGCATAACAATATGAATATTAAGAGAAACATCATCTTTGCCCTTGAAGCGAGAAAGAAGAACGGTGTGGCAATTACTGAGAATGTACCTATCCGCATGAGGGTGAATTATTCTGGACAACGTATTGAGTTTACGATGCCCTATCGTATTGATGCAGCTAAGTGGGATGCCACTAAACAAAGAGTAAAAAATGGTTGCACCAATAAGTTGAAAGTTTCTGCATCGGAAATAAATGCTGAATTGACACGAAGTTACACTCTGATTCAAGATATTTTCAAGGAATTCGAACTGCAGGAGTTGATGCCGACCACAGAGCAACTGAAGGATGTATATACATCAAGAACAAAAGTGGAAGATTCAAAAAGTGAAGAACTCATTCACCAAAAGACCTTCTGGGAAATATACGATGAATTTACCGAGGAGAATGGCAAACTTAGCAATTGGACAAAAGCCACTTTCGAGAAATTCGCGGCTCAAAGGAACCATCTTCAGGATTTCAACCCCAACATATCCTTTGATGATTTCACAGAGGAAGGTCTGAACGACTATATGGATTTTCTTGGCAACAAGTTAGAAATGAGGAATAGTACAGTTTTAAAACAGATTGGCTTCCTGAAATGGTTTTTGAGATGGAGCATGAAAAAAGGATTCCATCAAAATGCTGCATACGAAACATTCAAACCAAAGTTGAAGAAACCAGACAAGCCTATTATCTTTTTGACTCGGAAAGAACAAGAGCAATTGCGTGACTATCAGATTCCAGACAGCAAGCAATACCTTGAACGTGTACGTGATGTGTTTGCATTTTGCTGCTTTACAGGTCTGAGATATTCGGATGTATACAATCTCCGCAGAAGTGATATCAAGGACGACCACATTGAAATAACTACAATCAAGACTACCGACCATTTGAAGATTGAGCTCAACAAGCACAGTCGTTCTATTCTTGACAAATACAAGGATGTGCCGTTTAAGGACGATAAGGTTCTGCCTGTTATCAGCAATCAGAAGATGAATGATTATCTGAAAGAGTTATGCGAACTGGCTGGCATTGATGCCCCAGTACATATTACATATTATTGCGGGCAGGAGCGCATAGACGAAATCCGTCCGAAATATGAAGTGATGGGCACTCATGCGGCCCGTCGAACCTTTATATGTAATGCCATCCTTCTGGGCATACCTGCAACTGTTATCATGAAATGGACTGGACACAGCGATTATAAGGCCATGAAACCCTATATTGATGTTGCCGACGAAACTAAGGCCAGCGCTATGTCGAAGTTTGACTTAATGTAAACTACTGATATGATTATAGAGCCAGAAAAGTATTTTCAATACACTATTCCCAAGTTGCACACTCTATGGAATGGTAAAATTAGGGACTTTAGCCATCAAGCTATAGATGGCTATCAATATTTCATTTCAGCCTACCAGGACAAAAAACTCGTTGTGTTAATTACAACGTCAACCAAAGATAAATTGCAGGCTTACTATGATTCAATGACTAAACAGAAAAGTAATATGCCATTGATGGAATTGTCGCATACAGGCCGATGGTACGCTAATGGATTTATCTCTGCCTACAACTTTTGTGAGCAATATGAGAAGGAACATCCATCAGCCAAGGTGAATTTTGCCCTTTATGCTGATAATCTTGAACAAACAAATGAAATGCAATCATCTTCAAATAATGAACTCAACCAGAACTACATCATCAATGTTGGACGAATAGAAGGGGTTCGTTTTTACCTTAAAGAGCAACAAGGGCTTTCTGGCAATAGCGAAAATAGCACACCCCCTACTCAGTCGCAAGCAGAAAATACGATGGAAGAAAAAGTCCTCATGTACAACTCCACTGGATTGACACTGAGCCAGAATCTGAAACCTGCATCTTCGAATCAACGTGTCATTCATGCTATTGAAGATATATTAGCGCGGCACAAAGGCAAGAAATCTGAGAGAACCATTGTTGGTTATTGTATGATTGCCATAAGAGGACTTGTTAAAGACGAAACATCTGATAAGATTCTGACAGCGGCTTTTAAGAATGACTATTTCCCAGAAGATGACATTGATAAGTTCTCGGCTTCAGTTTATCGAGTGCTTAGATCCTATAGTAATAAAGGTTCCAAGACAGTTCATAACCCAGATGAGCAATGGGGCGATCAGAAAGAAGCAATCCTACAGGAAGTAAAAACTCAGATAAGAAAAGCGACATCGGGCATATAGTAATCATTCTCCCAGTCGTATTCTTCCCATAAACGGTGTATCTATATTGTCAAGATACACCGTTTTTTGTCTCTATACCGACTATGTACCTAATAACTACTCTAAATTACAATCCAAACCAAATCTTTATCCAAAGGGAGTTCCAAACTATCCAAACGGCTATCCAAACAATCGCATAAATCACTGAGTATCAATCGATATTTAGTGATTTTTCTTTTATGTATTCATGCTAACTTTGCACCAGAAAACGTGACGCAAGAGTACGAGCTGCGCCATGAATGGCAAAGAAAAGATGAGTCTCGTACCTCATCTTGGAAGCCAAAATTGCAAAAAAATAGAAGATTATGCAATTAGAAGATTTATTAAGGAAGCCGTTATGGCAGATGACTGGTGAGGAGTTCCTGTTTTTACAGAATTCATCTCTTCAAGGGGCGAACTATGTACCAACCCCTGTCGCTGAGACATCTAAGAAGAGGTACGAATATGGCATCCGAGGTATCGCTAAGATTTTTGGATGCTCAATACCTACAGCCAACCGCATCAAGAAGAGCGGGAAGATTAATGCTGCCATCACTCAGGTTGGCCGTAAAATCATTGTAGATGCTGACCATGCGCTGCAACTGGCCCAGGACAAAAGTATGTGCAACAAGAAAGGAGGTAAGTAATGTCAGAACACATCATGCCATTTGATGGAAACGGACAGTCAGACTTCCTTTCCATCATCAACTCTGAGGCAGAGAAGGTGGAGCCTGTTAACAAGGTTCCACCCAATCTCTCTGCCGTGCAAGCACCAGCTCTTGAACTTCCTGAGTCTTTGCCGACTCCTCCCGATCAACCCAAGGAAACGTCGCATCTGAAAGCATCGACTTTTGCAGAGCCGGTGCTGCCTATTGATTGGTTTTCCGAACCTGTCCAGGAGTATATCCGTACTGTTTCAGAATCCTACGGATGCCCGCAGGAGTATGTGGTGGTTAATAGCCTCTTTACCGCTGGCATCGCGGCTGGAAAAAAAGCACAGCTCGTCACTAACCCTTATACGAACTACCCATGCGACTTTTTCTGTATGGTGGGTAAGCCCAGCCGTAACAAGACTGGTCCCTTGAAAGAAGTTACGCGTCCGTTACGCGAACAGGATAAAGCCAACTTTGCCAAGTATTCAGAAGAAAAGTCTGTCTATGACCAATGTAAACGTGAAGATAAGAACTACGGTGGAGAGCAACCTGTATTCCATCAACGGATAGTCAGCGATAGTTCGCCAGAATCCCGTAATGCTCTGCTTGCACAGGGTGATATGATTGGGGTTGTAGCCGACGAGCTGAAATCGTTCATTGATTCCTTTGGTCGTTATAACAAAGGTGGTAATGGCTCAGGGACGGAAATATCACAATTGCTTTCCATTTGGTCAAACGTCGGTTTTGCTATTAATCGAAAATCCGAGGAGACCAAACTGATTGATGATCCTGCCATGTGCATCAATGGCGGCATACAGCCTGAAATGCTCGGCAAGACCTTCGGCACTGATGCCTTGATGGATTCCGGCTTCACGCAACGATTTCTCTTTGCCTATCCCGACAAAGGCACGTTTATTAGGCGGTGCGACCGCAAGTTCATGACACCGGAGATGCGCGAGAGCTGGACTGGTATCATTGGCAGACTATTCAACATGCAGCCGTTAACCCTCCAGTTGTCCCATGAAGCAAACCGCCTTTACTCTAACTATGCCGATATCAATGACATGAGGGCTGATGCGGAAGATGATTGCTATATCGGCGGTATGATTCAGAAGATGAACATCCATACGCTGCGCCTGGCTATCATGGATCATCTTCTATCCAACCATTGGAACGAGCCAGTTATCACGGCTGAAGGAATGGAACATGCCATCCGCATGGCTGACTACTTTACCCGCATCCACATCGAACGCATCTATCCTTTGTTACGAGGCTCAGCAGCTACACAGCGTCCGATGACCAACGGTGACTTGCTTCGTGCCGTTAATCGGCAGTTCACAATCAAGTCGCAGAACGCTCTTGCAGAAGCTCTCGGTGTTTCTCAACAATATGTCAATAAAATACTAAAAGAACAATGATGGTTGTAGTTGTAAATGTCAGTAATAGCCTGTGGATAAAGGGCATAAGCCTACAACCACCCTACAACCAAGGTACACACCTCTCCATCATGGACTCACATCCTCATGGTTGTACCCATGTTGTAACGTCAATGCCTTATAAGTCAAGGCTTTCGGCTTGCTTACAACTACAACAACAAACTTAAAATTTGAGTAACTATGAAAAGTTTATTTGAAACAAAGATTAGCTTTTACAGCAATGTAGAAGACAACGTCGGTACGGAAATCTCCCTGCGCGACTTCCTCTTCTGCGACCAGTACAAGGAACAGATAGAGCATATCCGTTCCATACAGGATGAAAAAATACAAAAGCGTCTGAAGTTGCTACTGCCATTGGCAACCATCTCAGGCACATTTGCTCCTATCCGTAAGGCTGAAAACCTCGTGACTCACTCGAACCTTCTCTGCATCGACATCGATAAGAAGGACAATATGGGCGTTGACTGGTTTGACGACCTGAAGCATGAGTGGCATAACATCCCCCAAATACTTTATGCGGGCCGCAGCATCCGTGGCAAAGGCTGGTTTGCCATCTTCCGTATTGCCTATCCTGATAAGCACAAGGCTCAGTTCGAGGCTTTGCAGCGAGATTTTGAAAGCAGTGGACTCGTTATTGACAAGGCCTGCAAAGATGTGAGTCGGATGCGTTTCATCTCCTACGATCCAGATCCGTATGTGAATGAGGATGCTACATTATATAATAAGGTATGGGTGGAACCAAAACCGACATACCACAGTACCAGCACATATAGTGGTGGTGACGACATAGAACAGGTCGAGAAGTGCTGCCATATCATTGCTGACCGAGGCATCGACATCACGGCTACCTACGATGACTGGTTCCATGTAGGTGCAGCCTTGGCATCACTTGGTGAACGCGGACGTAGCCTGTTCCATCTGGTCAGCTCGCAAAATGCGAAGTACAAAGCAGCTGAGACAGACAAGAAGTTTGACAACCTCCTGCGCAATGTCAGCAGTATCAACATCGGTACATTCTTCCATGTCTGTTCGCAGTATGGAATCAATAGGAAGGAGGGCAGTCTATGAAATCGGAGATTATGAGTTTTAACAGTTCATTCTTTGAATACCTTTGCGGCTTTATTTGGTTTGGACAAGACAGGCTGGAGGCATTGATGAAGCGATACCCTATCGGGGCAACCGAACAAGGAGAACCGATATTCTGGCATATCAATTCGGAGAATAACATAACCAATGGTCACATCCTCACAATGGATAGCGAAACAGGCAAGGTCTATGATAATAGTTGGTACTATCAGGATGGGCGACCAACTTGCTTGTTTGGTGAGTACTTGCTCGATAGCTTCCCTACCCAGACGGTTGCTTTGGTAAAGGATGAAATGACCGCTGCCATTATGAGTTGTTTCCCCACTCCCTACATTTGGCTGGCTACAGGAAAAGGAAAAGCGACTCCTACCGATTTGCTTCCCCTCGAAGGAAAATCCGTGGTTGTGTTTCCAAACAAGGGTGAGTATAGCAAATGGCAAGAAATGCTGCAAGCAGTTCCAAATCTCCATTTTCATATCTCTGATGTGATGGAGAAAGCACAAGGCGATTGCCACACCATTGCCCAGATGGTTCTCAGTCAGCAACCCTTGCGACCGACCGAGGCAGAAGCTGCTCTGATGAGAATGGAGGAGGCGAACCCAAACATCACATTGCTCGTCAAAGCACTTGACTTGGAAGTGGTGGGCTTTTCACCCATTGGCGATAATGTCAAGGATGAAACGCCAAGAACAAAGCCAGCTTCGAAAAAACAGAAAGAGGATGCTGTCATGCAATCAATCCTATTGGCTCAGGAAAAACGATGGCACGGAAGGAACCCAGAATGTCACAAATGCCACCTCTCACATGAGGGTGTCAACGGCACCTTTTGTGGCAAGCTTCACCGCTATGTCGAGTACGGAAAAGGTGACTGCGGCTTTGAAGCCGAGATTCCTCCTGCTCCTGAGTAAATGCTGCGCCGAGGGGATTACCGAATAATCCCATAACATAATATGGACTTTTAGATTCGCAGGCTCCCTTAAAAAGTCCCATTATGCTCTCCGAGGGTTGGCCCACCGCCATAAAGCAGTGTCGCAGCACATGGCAAGAACCAGAAGCAAAAATGCATCTGTGAGGGAGTGACTCTCTCCCTCAACCCTCCACTCAGATTACACCCGAGACCCGATGAACATTTATACATTAACTTTTAAAAAATAGAATAAAATGAGTAAATCCAGATACAACGTCCCCCGTGCCGCCATCCATGTTGGCGCACCAGCCAAGTCCTTTTCAGCAGCGGAAGGCTATGAGCCTGAACGTCGCGGATGGGACGAAAACACCTATCGTCTGAAGAACCAGGACACAAACAACCATTACGATTTCTCACGCAATCATCTCAACTTTGAGATTAACGGCAAAGGAGAAATTGTTTCTCTTGGTTCCAATCTCATGCCACTTCATGAGCGTTTACAGAAACGTCTTGACGAGCTTGGCTTCAAACCATACAAGGACAAAGATAATCCTCTAGGAAATTCTGACAACAGTCCGAACTGCACCGTCGGCATTATCGTTAGTGG
>Ga0256407_10008420_pt1 | contig 15155 bp, 5 predicted proteins | sample RumenRJG_04DNA_FD_193489 | JGI IMG/M metagenome (GOLD analysis project Ga0256407, IMG submission 193489) | Bovine rumen microbial communities from Lethbridge, Alberta, Canada - RJG_04 | ecosystem: Host-associated > Mammals > Digestive system > Stomach > Rumen | place: Canada: Alberta | collected...
AAAAAAAAAAAAAAATTTTTATTTAATAAAAATAAAAAAATACTTAAAAAAAAAAAACATGGATCCCACTTTCCAAGCTCAAAATGAAAGTGACTACTTACAAATGATAAATTATTTAATCGACGAACTAAACAAAAAAAAAGGAAGTAACATCCCAAACCAACTTCACAACAAGCCAATATTCCTTTTCGAATTTTTTATCTTCGACTTATATTTACCAAGAGAACTACTTCGTCAAATGAAACAGCCATTACTAGCATTTCGTTTTTTAGACTTTCCAACATTAACATTATATGGAAATGTAATATACAATGAAGAAAAAATAATATTTAATCAAGGTAAAAGTTCATATTTTGAAATGACAGTTCCAGAATTAAAAGAAAATTTAATAAATAAACCAATGTATATTATGTTTATTGATAAAAATTTTGGAGATATGAAAATAATTGGTAGTAGTAGATTAAATATTTCAATTTTTGCATATGATTCATTTTTAGAATATAATGGTAGTACACCAAAACCAAGAAGAAATATTTTAAAATTATTTGATAATTCATTAGAAAAAATTGCAGAATTTGAAATTAGTTTATTAATAAGGAGAGAATATTATAAATATGAAATTAATACTTTTCCATTAAATCAAGAAAAAATTTTTGTTAATAATAATTCTATTAAAAATGTTTATGGAAGAGAAAATTTAAGTACTTGTGCAAAACCATATACAAATGATTTAAGAATGCAAAATACTGATAATATAATGAAAAGTGATCATATTAGAATGGATATGAATGAAAAGACAAAAAAACAATTAATTGATACTTTAACTCAAACTAATAATCATGAAAATAAAGGAGTTAATACTTATAATGAAGTTAATGATGATGTTAAACAATTATATAATAATAAAAGTAATGATAATATTAATGATAATGTTATTCAAAAAGAAAATCATCCTGATGATTATTGGAAAGGAGAAAATAATGTTTTATCAATTATGAATTTGTTAAATGCTGATAATAGAAATCCACCTGCTTTATATTATACTCATAATAAACCTGAGAAAAAAAAAGATGAAACTGTTATTAGAATTATACATGAAGAAAGAAATAATAATAATAATAATTATGATAATTATGATAATAATTCTTATTATAATAAATCAAAAAAAAAAAATGAAACTACTTTCTCACAAACTGAAAATGATTTTAAATTAAATGAAAGAGAAAGAAGAGAAAGAATGATAAAAAAAAAAAATGAACCATATTCAATAAAAGAAAAAAATTATTATCCAAGAAAACAAAAAAAAATGACAGATAAAGAAATGATAAATTATATGTATAATACAACAAAAGAAAAATATGAGAAAGATTTAAAAGAAGGAAAAATTCCTCAAATTTCCTTTATTCCAAATAATAATAGAAATTTACCAATTAATAATATGAGTATGAAAAGATATAAAAATCAATATAATGAAAATGAAGAAAATGAAAATGATGAAGAAGAAAAAAATTATAATAATGAATTTGATAATAATGATAAAGTTAATTATGATGAAATTGATGATAATAATGAATATTTAAAAGCTTATTCTCAAATAAAAAAAAATAAAGATAATTCAATTTTAGAACCTGATGTTGAAGAAATTAAAAGTTATGTTGATAAAGAATTAAAAGAATCAAAAACTATTCCAGAAAATATTAATAGTCAATCTGAATATAATGATTTTGAAAATATTTCAAGTAATATTAATTCTAAAAATAAAGTTTCTAGTAATAATTATAATAATTCTACTAGTAATAATAATAAAAAAAATCTTGCTAATAAGAAAAGTTTAAAAAAATCAGTTTCGTCACAAAAATCAGGAGGAACTAATAGTTTAATTAATTCTGTTTTAGATAGTGTTAATTCTAATAAAAGAAAAAAAACTATTAGTACTATTGAAGAAAATATTGAAGGATATAATGATTTTAATAATGATATTGATGAAGAAATTGATAATAAAAATAATAAAATAATAGCAAATCAATCACAAATTATTCCAGATGATAATGTAAATAAAAATAAAATTTCTACAAATAGTATTCAAGAAGATATTAAAGTTAATAATAATAAAAATATAAATTCTACAAATAGTATTCCTGAAGTTATTTCTGGGAATTATAATAAAAATATAAATTCTACAAATAATATTCCTGAAGATATTAAAGTTAATAATAATAAAAATATAAATTCTACAAATAGTATTCAAGAAGATATTAAAGTTAATAATAATAAAAATAAAATTTCTACAAATAGTATTCAAGAAGATATTAAAGTTAATAATAATAAAAATATAAATTCTACAAATAGTATTCCTGAAGATATTTCTGGGAATTATAATAAAAATATTGGTTTTAGTAATTCTAGTATTAAAGAAAGTATTCAACAAAATATTAAAAGTACTAATTCTATTCCTGAAGATATTCCTAGTGAAAAAAATAATAATAAAAACAATAAATTTAGTAATATATCAAGTAATAAATTTAAAGAAAGTAGTATAATTGGATCAAAAGAAATTGATGAAATTATTGAAGAAGATTAATTTAAAAAAAATAGAATTTTTTTTTTCATTTTTTTATAAAATTAATTTTTTTTATTTTAATTAATTAAATACAAATAAATATCTTATTATTTATAAAATAGGAAAATATAAAAAATAAAAAATATAAAAAATGACTGACTCAAATATAATCCCAGGATACAAATTAATATCAATTTTAGGAGAAGGTACATTTGGAAAAGTATATGATGCTATAAAATTAGATACAAATAAAAAAGTAGCAATAAAAATATTAGAAAATAATGAAAATATGAGAGAATCAGAAATAATGAATAAATTACATTCAAAAAATATAGTTTCATTTATTAGTTCTGGTATAACAATTAACAAACAAAATTATATAATAATGGAAAAATGTTTTTTAAATTTAGAACAATATATTAAATCAAGAGATGATAGATTTTCAGTTGATGAAATAAGAGAAATATTACTTGAATTAAATGATGGTTTTGAAGAAATGAAAAATAAAAAAGTTCTTCATAGAGATTTAAAACCTTCAAATATATTATTATATTGGGATAAAATAAATCAAATAACTCCAAAAATTTCTGATTTTGGTTTAAGTAAATTTTTTGATAATTTACAAAGTAAAATGACAAATTCTAAAAGTCAAGCAATTGGTACAATTTTAACAATGGCACCTGAAGTTTTAGATGGAGAAAATCAAAGTGATAAAAGTGATTTATGGAGTTTAGGAATTATAATTTATTATATGTTATTTAAAGAATATCCTTTTATTGGAAATACAGAAGTTAAAATTTATAAAAATATATCTCAAAATATTAATAATTTAAAATTAGGAAATGATAATTTATTAGCAAGTTTAATTTCTGGTTTACTTTGTTGGGATAAGAATAAAAGATTAAATTGGGATCAATATCTTAATCATCCTTTTTTTAAAGTTAAAAATTATAGTAATCAAAATGAATTAAAATTACCTTATTTTAATTTCATTTGTATTGAACATAATAAACAAATTATTGCTTATTGTGTTGATTGTCAAAAAAATATTTGTGAAAATTGTTTAAAGAAACATACTGGACATACTCATTTTTTTTTCTCTGAAATTGGTATTACACAATATGAAAAAGATAATATTGAATATTTATTAAAGGAATTAGATAAAAAAATTCAAAAATTAATTCAAATAAAATCTGATTATGAGAGATTTTTAAAAATGGTAAAAATAAAAGATATAAATATATTTAAAAATGATATAAAAAATAATTTTAAAAATTATACAATTCAAAGTTTAGAAATAATAAATCAAAAAATTAATATAGATAAATCTTTCTCAATGGATAAAATATTTGAAAGTTTAAATTCATTAGTAAATAATTCAAATGAATTAATAAATAAATATTCATTTAAAGCTCATTTAAATCATATAAATTCAATAAGTGTTTTCCCATCTGGAAATTTTGTTTCAGTATCAAAAGATAAAAGTATAAAAATATGGGATTCTGAATATAATTCAATACAAATAATTCAAAATGCTCATTTAAATAGTATTTCTTGTGTAAATGTAAAAGACGAATTAAATTTTGTAACATGTTCATTTGATGGAAATATTAAAACTTGGATTAAAAATAATAGAAATGAATTTGAAATTAATTTTATTATATCTAATGCACATAATAGTTGGATTAATAAAGTTATTTATTATGGAAATTATCTTATTTCTTGTTCTCATAGTGGTGAAATTAAATATTGGAATGGAAATAATAATATAAAAACAATATCTGATACTCAAAAAATTATAAAATCACTTTTATTATTAGAAAAAGAAAATATTTTAGTTTGTTCTGGAGATGATGGAACAAAATTTTATGATGTAAGAAATCAAAAAAACTTATTTAATATACAAGATGCAAAATGTAAACATAATAATTCTTTATGTAGACTTGATAATGATAGATTAATAATTGGAGAAATAAATTATATTAAAATAATTTCTATTTCTAAAAAATCAATTATTAAACAAATTGAAAATGATTTTAATTGTTTTGGAATTTGTGTCATTTTATCAAAAAGAAAATTTCTTATTGGAGGAGAAAGTGATGATATTAATATTTATAATTGTGATAATTATAAATTAGATAAAACTATTGAAAATGCTCATGAAGATCATATTGAAGGATTTACTTTATTAAAAAATGGGAATATTGCTTCTTTTTCTTGGGATAAAAAAATTGCAATTTGGAAATATTAATTTTTGTTTTTTTTTTAATTTTTATTTTTTATAATTTTACATTTTAAATTTTTTAACTCTTTTCCAAATATTCTTTCTGAATAAAAACCTGAAATATTTAATTCTTTTAATCCTTTACATTCCCAAAAAATAAAATTCATTTTTTTTTCTGTTAAACTATCATTTCTAAAATTAGATAAATCTAAATATTTTATTTTTTCACAATTGAAAAACATATATTTCATTGTTTGAACATTTTTTGTATTAAAACTTGATAAATTTAAATTTTCTAAAGATTTACAACCACAAAATAAATGACTCATATCAATAACTTTTTCAGTATTAAAATTTGAAAAATTAATATTTTTTAAATTTAAACACATATAAAACATTTTTCCCATATTATATACATTTTCAGAATCAAAAGATGATAAATCAATAGAAATTAAATTTTTACAATCTGTAAATAAATAATTTATATTATTTAATGGATTTAAATATTTAAATTTAATTATATATTCACCAATGTTTTTAAATTCATATGTATAAGAAAAATCAATTAATTTATATTCTTCATTATAATTTTTTTTTATAAAAATCTCACAATTTTCAATTTCAAGTTGATTTTTTAATTTAATTTCATCTTCTGTTTCATCTAATTTTTGATTATTTTTTAAGTATTCTTCATAACAACTTAAAATTCTAATTGGTTTATTTAAATCATTTTCATTTATTTGAAAAATACATATAATACAATTATTCTTTTTTTGAGATATTTGAATAATATTTAAATTTTTTTTTTTATTTTCTTTATATTCTTTTTTATATTCATCTACTTTATTTAATAATTTTATTGGATTTATATTTTTAATTTCTTTTGATGGAACAATAAAAGATTGTAAAAACTTACTTTGAAATTTAGTAATAGGAAGAATATTTTCATTTATTTTTCCATTTTTTTTTATTTCTTCTATTTTATTTTCATATTTACCTAAATAATTTAAAATTATTTTATAATCAAAAAAATTTGAATTATTTTCATTAATACTTTTAATTTCAAAACATGAAAAAGGAAAAAATAATACTTCTTTTTCATCATAATCAGAAAAATTTTCAATATCAGCATGTGTTGATAATTCTTTTTTAAAGTTACTATCAGTTTCAAGTTCAAAAAAAACTAAATTATAATCTGAGTTATTATCAATATCATATTGATTTTTTTTTTCATGCTCTAAAAACTCTAAAGCATTATCTTTTTCTTTAGTAAAAGATAAAAAACATTTTGAAAATACAATTCCATGAGGTAAATCTTGTTTTTTTTCTTCACGAAAAATATTATAAATTTGCTCTATTTCATATTTTTTTAATTTACTTCCTCGATATAAAGTTTTATTATAACTTTCAAAAACATTTAATTTAATTCCTTCATACATCATTTTAATATAAGGTAAATATTTTTCATTATCATTTTTTAATAAACTCAAATTCAAATTTTTATAAAAATCAGATTCAAATGTATATATTTTTGAATAATATTTACATAATATTTCATTTGGTATATAATCTAATGGAATTAATAAATTAATTAATTCTTTTATTTCTTTATTTGATGAATATTCTCTTAATAAAAATTTTGTAAATTCATTATAATTATCTGTTGATGATGGTTTAATTAAAGTTTGAAAATACATCGGGAGATATAATTTTTCTATTGAATCTATATATTCAAATGTAAATATATTCTCATCATTATTTAATAAAATTTTATTATTTGGTTTAATTATTTTTTTATTTTCTAAAATTATTGATTTTACTTCTTCAAAAGAATTTTGAATTCCATAATAATTATAAAATGAATTATTAAACATGTAATTTATATCATAGTTTTTTTTTATAAATGATTCTTTATCGTTTGAATATATTAAAATTTTTGGAATTAATGAATAATCTTTTAAATTTTCTGAAAATTTTAATATAAAATCTTTGTAAAGAGAATCTCTTATAATTATTTTAATACTTTGAAATTCAAATTGTTTAATTTTTTTTAATCCATCTTCAAAATTATTTTCAATATCATATCTTATATTAAAAGAATCAAGTTTTTTTATAATATTTTCATTATTTAGAAATTTTTCTTCATCTATCCATATAAAATACTTTTGATTACTCATAATGATTAAAAAAAATAAAATATAATTTACATAAAATTCAAAAAATATAATAGAATTTTATTATAAAAAATACCCATTATATTTAATAAAAAAAAAAAAAAATCAAATTCATTTAATTCTATCTAAAAATTTCCTAATATTTATAAAAGTAAAAAAATAATAAAAAAAAAACTAATTTCCACAAATAAATAATCTATAAAAAAAAATCTAACAACACTTTTTATTATTATTATTATTCTCATTTTTCCTATTTTCCAACCCAATAGTATTCCTCCTATCTTTCCTAATATACCTATTAACATTATTTTCTTCTTCTCTTTGTTTATCAATAATTCTATAAGTTAACTGTTCAAAAGCAAGTGCAATATTATTACCATTTTTAGCACTAACTTCATAATAAAAAATATTAAATCTCTGTGATAAAATATTAGCATCATCATATGAAACTTGTCTATTTTCATTTAAATCATATTTATTACCAATTATCATTAAAATACAATCTGGAGGTGTATTTTCAATAATATCTTTAATCCATATTTCTAATTTATTAAAAGTTTCTTTATTTGTTATATCAAATATTAATAATGCTCCATGGGAATCTTGGTAAAATTGACGTGTTAATATACGAAATCTTTCATCTCCTATTGTATCCCATATATTTAATGTTGCTATTGTTGTGTTGTCTATATTTATTTTTTTTTTTAAGTTTTCATTTTTTAATGTACTTTTTATTTCTGGTGTAAATTTATTTTCTATGAAACGATTTATTATACTTGTTTTTCCTACTGAGATATCACCTACTATTATTATTTTGAATGTGTATTCTTTTATTTTTGGCTTTTCTTTTTTATTTTTTGAAAGGTTTTTTTTTGCAGAGTTTTTATTTGGATTTTCGTTGTTTGATATAGAATTGTTTTTTGTTTCTTCTTTGTATTTTAATGGGTTTTCTAAAATATTGTCATTACTACTTAATTGAGTAAATCTTGAATTATTGTTTTGGGTATATCGGGAATTTCCTTCATCTTGATCATTTATTTCAGATTCTGATTTTTCGGTGTTTATTATTATTCGAGGTTTCTTTTGTTCTATTATTATTTTTTCACTTTCTATTGTGTTATCTCTTTGAAGATATATAGAATCTTCTTCATTTTCTTCTTTTATTGGTTGCATATTATTATTTTTAAAATTATTTAATAGTTGTATTATTTTTTATTTGATTATAAATTATATAATAATATATATTTATTTTATATTATTATTAATTAATAATTAAAATAAATAATAATCTCTTTATTTAAGAATTTTTTTTTATTACATATTCAAATTAAATTATAAATATCAAATTAATACTAAATAAAAATAAAAATTCCTCAAAGTAATTTTATTATTCCCAAAATCATTAACAATTTAAATAAATAATAATATACTATTTAATTAAAAAAAAACACTAATTGTTAAATAAAAAAATTCAATTTACAAAAAACCAAAATAAAAAAATTAAAAAATATTAAAAAAAAATGATAAAGCGTTCCTTTACTGCAGAAAAATTAGACAAAAATCAAAAAAATTTACAATTAACAAAAGAAGAAAAAGAATTATATAACATATTCGAGGAAGAATACAACGAAATATTTGAAAATATATTAAACTTATGTGAAAAAGCAATATTTAATAAAATAATAACAAATTCAACAGTTTTAATAGGAAAAGAGAAAATGAATTCATATTCAAAATTATCATTAGCAAAAATACAATCAAAATTAAAATCTGAATATTATATGCCAGACATTTTATCATTAAAAAAAATAAGAGAAATAATATTATCATTACGTTCAAAAAATTCGTTAAAAAAAATAGATAATTTAAATATTGAAGATATAAATCCCCATTGTGAATATACATCAAAATGTTATCACATTTGTAAAGAAGAATTTTATTATTTAGAAAAATTTAATTATATAATTTGTTTATATTGTAATATGATATATAAACCAAGTCAAATTCATTTATTTTGTAAAGAATGTAATGAAGATTATTATTCTGAAATATATGATAAAAATGAAGAACAAATTGAAGATTATGAAAAAGCAACTTGGGAAGAATATCATTGTAAAAATTATTTTTATGAAGATATGAAATGTCCAAGATGTAATGAAGGTTTATTTTTTAGTAATAAAAGGAAAATATTTAAATGCTTTAATTGTAAATGGAAAAATAAAATTTCGAATACTAAATTTAAATGTAAAATTTGTGGTGAGGAATTTCAAAGTAAGGTTAAAATATATATTAAATATGAGAATAAACCTAAAAAAGTTACTGTGAGAAATGCTTTAATTGAGAAAAATTATGCAAAACCTAATATGATATTAAAATGTAATTGTGGAGTTGATTTGAATAAGGAAAAGTATTTTTTACATAATTTAGATTGTGATGGAATTTTATTAAATGGGAAATTTCAAAATAAAAAAGTTGTTGTTTGTTCAATTTGTTATGAAATAATAGATTATGATAAAGTTGAATGGTTTTGCCCAAAATGTGATAATTTATTAGAAATTAATAATCAATCACAATTTTATAATAATGGAAATTATAATATGAATAATAATATTTTTAATACTAGAAATGATTTGAGAATTATTACTAAAAGTAATTCAATATCAAATCATAATTTTAATAAAAATTATTATGGGATATATAGAAATGTAAAGTCAGATGTTAATTTAATGACTGATGGAAATAATATTGAAAATGATCATTCTTTAATTAAATCTGATCTTTTAAATTATAATTCATTTGATGTTAATTTAAAAGATTATCGTCCTGTTGTAAAACAAATTCTAAATGAAAAAAGTTCAAAAAATATTAATGTAAATATTTTACAAAAAATTTCTCAAAAAAAAGAATTAAGCTCAAATAATATAATAAAAATACCTAAATCAAATGGTTTATTTGGACCATATGTTTCAAATAAAAGACCTCCTTCAAATAATAAATTATTACCTAAAAGTAATTCTATTCAATTTAATTTTAATGATTCAATTTCAAATAATGAAGATTTTATTAATGAAAATAATAATAGAATTCCTAATTCAAATAATGATGATATATGTAGAAAAATAAATAGAGAAAATAGTTATACTCAAAATAAATCAACAGAAAATTCAACTAAAAATATATTAAATTCAAATATGTTAAAAAATATAAATTTAAATTTTAATGTAAATATTAATATAAATAATTTCATTAATAATAATAATAATAATATTTATATAAATTCAAATAAAATTGAACCAGATGAAAATTTTAATCCAGATGATTTTATAATAAACAAACAAGTTGGTGAAGGAACATTTGGAAAAATATATTCAACAACATGGATAAAAAATAACTCATCATATGCTTTAAAAAAAATAATATCTCCATCAAATGAAGAATTACAAAATATAAAAAATGAATATGACTTAATAATAAATTTTCTAAAAAAAACAAAATGTGAAGGAATAATAAAAGTATATGGTGCATTAAGTAAAAAATTAGAAGAAGGAAATTATGGTTTTTTTGTTTTAATGGAATTAGCTTCAATTGATTGGGAAAAAGAAATAAATAAAAGATATGAAAATAAAAATTTTTATACAGAAGGTCAATTAATAAATATATTAAAATCACTAATTAAAACATTATCAAAATTACAACAAAATAAAATTGCTCATAGAGATATTAAACCACAAAATATTTTAATTGTTGGAAATGAATATAAAATTTGTGATTTTGGAGAAGGAAAAATTATAAATGAAAATAATAATAATAATAATGAAAATATGATTAGAGGAACTGAATTGTATATGAGTCCTATTTTATTTAATGCTTTGAAAAAAAAAAAAAATGTTGTTTTTCATAATTGTTTTAAAAGTGATGTTTTTTCTTTGGGAATGTGTATTTTTTTTGCAGCTACTTTAACTTTTCAATCTTTGTATAATATTAGAGAGTTATTTGATAGGGAAAGTATTAAAAATATTTTAGTTAGGTATTTAGTTTCTAGATATTCTTATGAATTTATTAATTTCATTTTGAAAATGTTGGAAATTGATGAAAAAAAAAGACCTGATTTTATTGAGTTGGAAAAATGTTTTAGAGATTAGGAAATAAAGTTTTTTTATTTTTTTTGTCTTTTTTTTTTGTTGTTCTACTTTTTTTTGTATTTTTTTTTCTTACAATGATTTTTAATTTATTTAATTATTATTTATTTAAAAAATTTAATATTATTTATAAAAAATAAATAAATATATTTATATATTTTTTTATTATTATTCAAAATGAATAAATATAAATTAAACTTAAAATTATTATATAGTCCAATTAAAAAAGAATATAAAATTAATAAAAAATGAAATTTTAAATCAAACATAAATCGAAACAATCACTTTTTAAAATATTTATAACCTTCCGAATCCATAGCATTAGGAATCATTATATTATTAATTTTAGAATCAGCAAATTTATAAAAATTATCACTAATTTGAGAATTAGAAGAAAGATCTGGTAAATTTGTACTAGTTTTATTACCTTTTTTTAATGGAGATTTTGATTTATTATTTTTATCTATACTCTTTTGTAAATTAGAATTATATTTTGTATATAAATTTACTTTTGGAATTTCTATATTATTTTTTATATTTTTAATTGGAGTTTGTTGATTTAATAAATTATTTTTATTTTTAAACATTTGATAACGATTATTTTGTATATAACCAGATTTTAAATTTGTGATTATATTAATATCATCATTACCAGTATTACTTTCATTTATTTTATTTTTTTGATTATTTATCATTAAATTTATTTTATTTGAACTTCTAAAATCAGTATTAATTTTAAAATGTTTTTTATGTTGTTTATTTGAATTAGCTCCTTTATTATTATATGATAAAATATTATAATATTTATCTTTAGAACCATAAACATTAGATTCAATATCATTTGGTTTATGAACAATAGAATTAAAATTAGTAATATATCCATTAACCATTTTTTTTGATTTTAATTTATCATTATTTAAATTTAAACTGTAAACTCTTTTTTTATTAACACTTTTATTCTTTTTATTATTATCATCTTCTTCTTCTTTTTCAATAGTTTTAGAATTATAATTTAAATTAATAGAATTTAAAATTTGAGAAACTTTACTAGTAGGATTATTTACTTTATTTTTATTTGGACTTTTACTACCACTATGACTATCTCTTAAATTTCTAATTGTAGATATCATACTTTCATATGGTAAATCATTATATTGTTGAACATTTGAATGTTGTAATTGACGAATTATTTTAAAAAATAATTCATTATTTTCTCTACTTAATTTAGTTTTTATTCTTGAAGAATGAATATGATTATTTGAATTTTTATCATTTATATTTGATTCAGTTAACATTTTTTCTCTTAGTAATTTTATTATTTCTAAATTTTTATCATTTGAATTTGTTAAATCTGATGACTCAATAAGTTTTAATTTATTTTTTATTTTTCTTTTATTTGAATTTTCTGTATCTTTACTTCTATCATAATCAATTGGTTTATTAGTTAATTTATTTATATAAATTTCTTTTCCTGTTTTTGAATCTCTTTTAACAATTATATTATTATCATTTGAATTATAACTAAGACTATTATTATCACTTTTAAAACTATTATTAATTGAAGAATTTTTACTTATTGGTATAAATATTTCTTTTCCTGTTATTGGATCTTTCTTAATTTGGATATTTTTTATTTCTTTTCCAGTATCTTTATTTATTAATTTTATTTCTCCTGTTTTATGATTTATCATTTTTTCTAAATTATTTATTTTTTCTCCTGTTTCTTTATTTATTAATTCGTCTTTTCCTGTTTCTGGATTTTTAATGGAAATAATTTCAGATTGTATATTTTCATAATTATTATTTTTTTTATTTGATTTAAAAATATTTTTATTATCTGGTTCAGTTTCTTTTGTTGAAATAAAATAATTTTTATTATTTTGTTTATTAATTATATAATATTCTTTTCCTGTTTTTTTATCTTTTTTCTTTTCAATAACTTTTATTTTTTCTCCGTTTTCCTTATCAATTATCATTACTTCACCAGTTTTTTTATTTTGAATTAATTCTAAATTATTTATTTTTTCTCCTGTTTCTTTATTTATTAAAATTTCTTCTCCTGTTTTATTATCTTTTATTGTTGTAATTTCAATTTTAATTGGTTTATTTTCTTCTTTAATTGATATTGTACTTTCTCCTGTATTTGGATTTTTTTTAATTTGAATTCCTTTGATTTCTTCTCCTGTTTCTTTATTTATTAATATTGTTTCTCCTGTTTTTTTATCAATTTTTTTTTCAATATGATGAATTTCTTCTCCTGTTTCTTTATCTATTAATATTTCTTTTCCAGTTTTAGGATCTTTTTTAATTTCAATTTCTTTAATTTCTTCTCCAGTTTCTTTATTAATTATTTTAGTTTCACCTGTTTTATTATCTTTTATAATTTGTAAATTATTTTGTTTTTTTCCTGTATTTTTATCTATTAATATTTCTTCATTTGTAATTGGATCTTTAATTGTAATTAATTGATTATTTTCATAATCATTATCACTTTCATATTCAACATCATCACCAAAAGTTATTATTTCATTTCCAGTTATTGGATCTTTTCTAATAAAAACATCTTTTATTTTTTCATTTGTTTCTTTATTTACTAAAATAGTTTCTCCTGTTTTATTATCAACTTTAACTTCAATATTATTTATTTTTTCACCAGTTTCTTTATTAAAAATTATATCTTTTCCTGTTTTTTCATCTTTTTTAATTATCATTTTATCATTATTTTTATTTCTACTTATTGGTTGAATAATATCAATTTTTTTATAAACTTCATTTCCATTTTCATTTAAAGAAGGAATAATATTATTTATTATTTCACCATTTTTCTTATTTATAAAATATATTTTTCCATTTTCAGAATCTTTTTTCATTTCAATATTACTAATTGGTAATCCAGTTTCTTTATTAATTAATATTTCTTTATTTGTTTTTGGATCTTTTTTAATTTCAATATCTGTTATTTTATAATTTATATTTTTATCATTTATAGGATTTACTTTTATAAATGTTTCTTGTCCTGTAATTGGATCTTTTGATAATATTATATTATTTATTTTTTCACCATTTTCTGTATTTATTATTTCTGATTTGCCTGTTATAGAATTTTTTCTTATTTTTAAATTATCTATTTTTTCACCTGTTTGTTTATTTATTAAAATATCTTTATTTGTTTTTGGATCTTTAATTGATATTAATTCAGTTGTATTTATTTCATTATTTTTTTCTTTTATTAAATTATTTGATATTGGGTTATTTATTATATATGTTTCTTCATTTGTTTTTGGATCTATTTCTTTTATTACATCTTTTATTATTTCTCCTGTTTTTTTATTTACTAAATATGGATTATTATTTTTATCGGTTTTTATTTCAAAATTTGATTCACCATTTTCTTTATTTACTAAAATTTTTTTATTTGTTTTTGGGTCTTTAACATATGAAAATTCAATTGAAGAATTATTTATTATATTTGAATTAGTTAATAAATTTTCTCTTTTAGATTTTTCATTTTTTGAAATATTTGTTTCTTGTGTTGTGTAATTTGATTTAAGAGATAAATTATTATTCAATAAATCATTATTTATTTCCAATTCATTTTTTGGATTTAATATTTTATTTCCTGTTAATGGATCTATTTTTGTTTTTATATTATCCATTTCTATTCCTGTTTCTTTATTTATTATTTTTATTTTTCCGGTTTTTGGATCTGTTTTTATATCTAAATTATCTATTATTTCTCCTGTTTCTTGATTTATTAATTCTTCTTTTCCTGTTTTTGGATTTGTTTGAATTATTATTTCATTTTTATTTAATTTATTGTCATTTCTTGATTTTGTTTTTTCATTTATTATATATGTATCTTCTCCTGTTTCTTTGTTTATTTTTGTTTTTATATTTGAAATTATTTCTCCTGTATCTTTATTAATTATTTTAGTTTCTCCTGTTATTGGATCTTTTTTCTTTTCAATATTATTATATTTTTCTCCTGTATCTTTATCTATTAATATTTCTTTTCCAGTTTTTGGGTCTTTTATTATTGTAATTTCTTTTTCTTTTGG
>Ga0256407_10008421_pt1 | contig 15155 bp, 9 predicted proteins | sample RumenRJG_04DNA_FD_193489 | JGI IMG/M metagenome (GOLD analysis project Ga0256407, IMG submission 193489) | Bovine rumen microbial communities from Lethbridge, Alberta, Canada - RJG_04 | ecosystem: Host-associated > Mammals > Digestive system > Stomach > Rumen | place: Canada: Alberta | collected...
TTTGATTTAATTTCATTACTATTATTTTTTGTGTAATCAAATATTAAAATAATTCTAACTTACTTACTCATTTTTTTTATATTTTTCTGTATTTGCATTTTTTATAAATTGACTAAATGGAAACATTTTGTTTAATAATTATTTCTTTTATTTTTTTTATATTATGATTTATATAATATAATATAATTAATTAAAAAGATTTGAGTTTTCAAAAAAATATTTGATAATGTTTTTTTTATTTTATAATATTTTTTTAACTAATATATATTTTTATTTTTTCATTAATCCTATTTTAGTTTAAAAATATTTCTTGAAAAACATAATAATTATTAAAGAAATAAAATATATATTTTTAAAATTAAAAAATATTTAAAAAAAAAATTTAAAATGAAATGGATGAAATTAAAAAATTATTTAGCTCCAACATTTATGAAAGAAATAGATAATGTATCAGAAATTTATTTGAGTAATATTATTTTTAATAAAAAAACAAAAAAATAGATTTAATAACTGAAATTAAAGAAAATAATAACAATGAAAAATATGAAGAATATTTAAATTTAAGAGAAAGTATTGAAAATAGAATTGAAGAAATTGATAAATTTTTTGAATTAAATTTTGATAAACCATATGTTTTTTATTTTGAAAAAGGAAGAATAAGATTAAAAAAATTATTAATGTATGAACCAACATTACTCAATCAATTAGATAATGGAAAAGATTTTAAAGGAATTGCTTTTGGTATTCAACCTAATAAAAATTTAGAAAATAATAATTCAAAATCAATTAATGAACCAAATATAAAAAATGATAATGAAATAAAAAATATTGAACATAAAAATAATAATCATTTTAATTATGATCAAAACAAAAATCAAATAATTCAAAAATTAAATTTTAATCAATTAATTAATCATAATGAAAATATTCATAAAAAATTAAATAGAAGTATGGAAAAAAATTATAATAATCCAATTAATTCTTACATTAATTATAATGATAATATAATTGATAATTTAAATATAAATAATAATACAATAATAAATAAAAAAAGTAAATTACAACAATTTACTCAAAAAAAAGATAATTTAAATAATAAAGAAATTAAACTAAATAATGAAATTAATAATAACAAAAAAAATAAAAAAATAATTGAAAATCAAATGAATCAAAAAAATAAAATAACAAAAATCCAATCAAAAAATAAAAATATAATATTTAATAAAAAACTTAATTTAAGTGTTAATGTAAATGAACATTCGCCTCATGATAATGATAATAATTCAATTTCAAATATTAATAAAATTGAATTAGGAATTGATTATTTCCCAAATAAGGAAAAAAGTATATATAATCCAAATAATAATCCTTATAATGGTAAAATTTTTGAAAAAAATGAACAACCAAATGAAAATTTGGAATTAAAAGAAATTGTTTTGAGATTTAAATTAACTGAAGAAGAATATAAATTACTTTTAAGAGAAAAAGCCAAATTAATTAATCCTATAGAAAATCAATATAATAAGAAATTAAAATATAATTATTAATTAATTTCCAGTTAAATTTAAATCAATTATTTATTTCAAAAGGAATAAAAAATTATAATTATTATTATAAATAATAAAATTTATTTATTATAATTATTATATTAAAATTATTATATTAAAATTATCAGTAATTGTATATTATTTATTAAATATTCATTTATTTATAAAAATTAAAAAATATAGAAAAAAATTCAACATTATTACTTATTCAATTTATAAAAATTATTTAAAAATATATAAAAAACTTTAATATATTTCAATAATAAATTAATAATAAAGAATCATAAAAATAATATATATAAAATAAAATTTATTTTTATGAAATATAATTTTTATATTTATTATATTATTAAATAATGATTAATAATAAAAATATTTCATGAATAAAAATTATTTAATTGAAAATTTATGTTATTATAATTTTTTCATATAAATTTATATTAATCCATAATTTTTATGTTCATATATTTTACATTTCAGAAAACATTTTTATAATTGAAAAAAAATATTATTTATATAATTAGTTATTTAATAATGAAACTTCTTATAATACCTCAATCATTATATGTTAAATAATTAAATAAAAAACAAAATACAGTAAAGAAAACAATTATACTATTATCAATTTCTTCAGCAAAATAATATTTTTTATTTAATAAATTTATTGTATATTATTATTGCTTATTATTAATTGACTCATCTATTGATGATTTAATCTTCTTATATATATTTATTTACATTTTTTAATTTTTTATTTATTTATTTAAAAATAATTTAAAATAATAAAATGAATTTTTTTAATTATATAAATTCTCATATAATAATAATAAAATAATTGTAGTTAATTTAACAATAATTTTAAATAAAATTGTTTATAATATAATGATAAAAAAATATCATTTGAAATAAAAATGATTTAAAAAATAATATTATGAAAATATTTATAATACTCAAATTTAAAATTCATTTTATTTTTGAAATAATAATTTTTTCTTGAATTCGAGTTTTTTCTTCTTCTGTTTTATTTTTAATCTTTTGATTATATTTTTTATTAAATAAATATTCCTTAACTTCACTCAAATAAAAAATGAATTTTTCAAAAAAACGAGGAATACTCTTACAATTTATATCTAAAATATTTTTATTTTTTTCTGAAATTTCTAAATAATAATCAATTGAAGTTTCAGAAAGATTATTTATATTTTGTAAAGTGTTAATATTAGTAAAAAATTTCCTTAAATTATTATTTGACAATTTCATTAACTCATTTATTAAAAATTTATAATCAATCCCATCAATATAAGTTTTATCATAAGTTAATAAAATAAGTCTTAAAAAATTATTTACATTTTTTTTTTCTTCTTCATTTGAAATATCTAAATTTAATAATAAATTTTCATCATCTTTTTTAATGAAACATAAAGATGATTGTGCTGTAATTGAAGGAAAAAATTTTTTATAAATAAGACGATTTAAATTATTTATTTTTAAATCTAAAAATTCTAAATAATCTTTTATTATTTGAAAAGGTGGATTATAATTATATATTGTTTTTATATTTTTAGAAAAAATTATTCTTATTGATAAAGGAACTACATTTGACTTTGATACTAAATAAAAACATTTTTCTTTCTGTTTTTCAATTTTATTTATTATACGATCTGAAAATTCATTTTCTTCTGATGTTAATGAAAAATAATTATCAAATTGATTAATATCATCATTAAATAAATTTTTTTTTTTTGATTTTTCTTGAATTGTTGTTAAACTAGGAATATCAATAATAGAAAATTTCCTTAAATTATCATTATTTTTATTAAGATTATTATTAATCAAATTTATATTATTATTGATATTTGTATTTATTTTATTATTATTATTATTTATTTTATTATTATTATTTTGAAGTGATTTTTTTTCATTTATATTATTTTTATTAATTCCTAAATCCTTTTTTTTGAATTTTGTATCATTTTTTTTTCCATTAGGATTATAATTATTATTTATAAATGGAATAGATGAATATTTTGAATCTAAATTTGAAAAAGAATGATTTGAACTAACAGACATACTATTAAAATTACTAGCAATACTTGTAGTACTATTAAATGAATTTTTTTTTGTTGATTGGATATTTTTTTGTATTGATTTTAATTTATTTTTTGTAATTATTTTAGAAATATTTTGAGAAACAGTGGATTTTGTAAAAGAAAAATTATTATTATGAAGAATATATTTTTTATTTGATTTCGTATTATTATTAAATGTACTTTTATTTGATGTAATACTATTTTTTTTAAAAGAATTAAATTCACTACTTAATTTATGATAATTTTTTAAATGATTTGAACTTCTTCCTTTTAATGGTGTTTTTGTTTTAGCTCTTGCTGGAGAATTTGTAAGTGTATTTACATAATCAGTATTTGTAGTTAAATTATATTTAAGTACAGTTTTATTTTCATTTTCATTTTCTGATTTAATTAAGATATCTAATGCTTTTTTATAAAATAATTCATGCTGATTTTTTATAATTTTAATCTCATTATTTATTGACTTTATATGATTGTCTATTATTTTTTTGGAATCTTCATATATTTCTATCAATTGTTGTTTTAAATAACTATCATTCATTTTTTTTAATATATTTATTTAATTGTTTTATAAATATATTCTTATTTTAAGATAAATTAATAATTTTACTTCATAATAATAAAAATAACTATTTATATTGGAAAAATAAAATTTAAATATGAATGTTTTAATAAAAGTAAATTCAAAAAATATATTAATTTAAATAATATGATTTTAAATAAATAAATATTAATAATTAAAATCAAATATTTTATATAATTAGAATTTATATTCAATAATAAATATAAAATTTAATTGATATTAAAGAATATAAATTACAAATAATTAAAAATTTGAATTTAATTTTAAAATATTTAATAAATCATCCAATTAAAATTAAATTCTTATTCAATGTTAAAACAAAATTTTTTGATAAAAATAATATAATTTTAATTGAAAAAATATGAAAAAAAAATTAATCATTTTTATAATAATTAAAACAGTATTAACTTATATTAGTCTTCCATTTTCAAAAAAAATTAATTCAACAAAACTTTCAGCTGATTATTTTATTTATAATGAATTATTAATTCATTTAAACATTGGAAATCCCATTCAAAGAATAAAAGGAATAATTGATTTTCATTATCCAAATTTATACATTCCAAATATAATAATTAATGGATCATATAATGAAAATGAATCAAATACATATATCTATATAAATAAATCAGAACAAGATTTTATTTATAATGGATATATTTTTATATCAATAAAATCAAAAGAAAGATTGATTCTAAATAATAAAAATAATGAAATTACATTAAATAATATTAGTTTTAATTTACTTACTTCAAATAGAACAGATTCAAAATTAGAAAATGTAATATTAGGTTTTAAATTAGAAGAAAAAGAAGAAAATTTTTTATATCAATTAAAAGAAAAATATATTATATCATATAAATTTAATGAAAATAATAAAGGAGATATAATATTAGGTGCTTTTCCACATGAGATAAATAAAAGTTTAGATTCTAAAAATATAAGATTAAATAAAGCTCAATCATTATATTCAGATTGGATTATTGAATTTGATTATATAAAATATGGAAATAAAACTGATGAGGAAAATAATGCTATTTTTTTAAATGATATTAAAGGAATAATTTCAAATATAATTTATCATAAATTTGTTAACGATAGTTTTTTTGATGAATTATTCAAAAAAAAAAAATGTTATTCTGAAATTGTAGTAAATAAAAAAAGCTTATATAATTTATTAACTATATATTATTGTGATTTAGATATAAATATTACTAAATTTCAAAGTATAGAATTTTATTCTAAAGAAATGAATTATTCTTTTATTTTTGATTATAATGATTTATTCCAGGTTTTTAATAATAAATATGTTTTTTTGATATTTTTTAATAATGCTTTTTCTGAAAAATGGAAATTAGGAGAAGTTTTTATTAAAAAATATAATGTTTTTTTAAATATAGATGCTAAATTATTTGGATTTTATATTTTAAATAGTCAAAAAGATGAAAAATATTATTTATTTTTTTTAATAATTATATTAGTTATAATAATAGTAATTTTGAGTATTTTATTATATAAATCCTATAAAAAATATAATAAAAGAAAAAAAAGACCTAATGAATTAGATGACGATTCTTATGAATATATGGAATAAATAAATTATGTTTAATTATTAAAACCACTTTAGTTATTATATTATTTAAAAATAATTAAAAATAACTTATAATAAATAGAAATTTAATATTCCTAATAAAAATATATAAAATAATAAAAAAATAAAAACATATATAAACATTATAAATAATTTTGTCAAATAAAAATAATTACAATTTATTATTATTTAAATAATAAATGGATATATCAAAATTTTGAATTAAAGATTGTTTTATAAATTCAAAATATTTTTTTTCTTAATAAATAAACTTCATTTATAAATTTTTTAATTCTATTTATTATAAAATAAAAAATATTAATTAATTTATAGATAAGAAATATTTTAAAATTCAAATTATAAAACAATTTATAATTATTCTCTCCCCCATTTTCCCATTTACTATTATTTCTTTCAATTTATTTAAATTAATGTTTCAATTTATTATTTTATTATTAATTAATAATGAATTTTAAATTTATTTACTATTTTTTTAGCATTATATTTTATGAAGTAATCACTTGAAATTTCTTTAATTTAGATAAAAATAAAAAATTTAGAGCATTCAATTTCATAATATTTTAAATTATCATCATAATTAAAATAGAATAATCTTTAATTATATTCATTATACAATAAAATCTGTTTATCATTATAAAATTTTTCTCTTTTAATTTCTATATATATAAATAATTATATGAAATTAATATTTTAAATGTTTTATTAAATATTTTATTTTATTTATTTTTTTCTATATTAAATTAAATTTGTGTTTTTTTGTGATTATTTGAATTTTTATTATTTATAATCAGAGATTTTAAGTCAAACATTAAAATTCAATAATTATTTATAAATTAATTAATATATTTAAATAAAATTAATACTTTTTTCATAAATATTATATCTAAATAGATTTTAAATCTTGGGGATTGGGATTGGGCCACTCTCCAATTCTATTATTTTTATCTTATTTTTTCCATAAATTATTAAATTTATACAAATTTTATTTTATTCATTAATATTATATTTGGATAATAGTTTAGATTATTAAGGAATGGTAATTAAAAATTAAAATTTATTTTATTTTCCTAATTTTTTTTATTTTTATTATATATTAAATTCAATAATACTTCTTTAATTTTTTATAAAATTGTTAATTGGTATTATTTGGAAATTGAGGCTAAATCCCTATATTCTTCTTTTTATCATTTCCTTAAACAGGATTCTAAAATATTATATATATTTTCTAAAAAAAAATAATAAATTTAATTAAAAAATGAAAAATTTATATTTCAAAAAACATATTTATTTATTTCTCATTTGCCTCATTTTAAAATTTTCATTTACAATCCAATTTTATTATCAATATAAAATGGAAGTACCAATAAATAGTGAGGAATTAGATATATTATATATAAATGATATAGCAGATATATGCAATAAATGGATTCCTTCTTTATTTATTCCAATTTTATTAGTAAATCCAGAAATCAAAACCGGTGGCTGGTTAGAATATTTGGAAATCATTATTCCATCTATTTATAAGTATGAGTTAAGTATTCTTATAGCTTATAGTAATATTACTACAATTTTTAATAGTTATAAAGTATTTTTTGGAAAATTTAGATTTAAAATAATAAAATATTGTTATTTTGGATTATTGAATAAAATTGGAAGTTTTAAAATTTTAAAAGAAAATCAATTATTATTAAGTAATTTAAAGGGTTATCAAGAAAATTTTCAAAGAATATTTTCTTTTGATAAATGGAATATATATAATAATATAATAAATACAAATTTTTATTTAGGAGATAGTCATGAAAATTTTAAATTAAATAAAAATAATGGAATAATAGGTTCTTGTAAAAATAATAAAAATAATACATTTTGGGGATGCTTATTTAATCAAATTTCATTTAATAATTCCATTATTGATTTAAAAACAGAAAATAATACTTTATATAATATTTATTTTTCTTCAGAAAATTATAATATTATTTTCCCAAAATCATTTGAAAAAAAATTTAATCAATTAACAAATAATCAATGTAAATATAATAATTCTGATTATGTTGAAAATAAAAATCTTTTTTGTGAAAATTTTTTTAATGAAAATAATTATGCTTTGATTAAATTAATTAATGATGATATGAATATAACTTTAGAAATTGATAATATAAATAGATTTAGTACTATTATTGATGAGAATAAAACAGAAACAAGAATTATCTATGAAGATTTTAATTATTTTATATTTCCATTAATAATGTTTAAGAAATTTCATGTACAATTTGATGCTGAAAATGATATAATAAGTTTTTATACTAATGATGCATCAATTTTGCAAGTTAAAAAAGAAAAAGAAATAGAAAAAGAAAAAGAAAATAATGGTTTTATATTTCTTTTAATTTTTATTATTATAATAATATTAGGTATTGGATATGGTATTTTTTGGTTTATTAGAAAAATAAAAAGAAAAAGAAATAAATTGGATAAAATTGATTCTACTCTTATAATATAATTATATAAAAAATTAATTATTATTAATAATAATTAATTTAATAAGATTACAATTATCCCCAAACCCTCTTATATTGAATAAAAAAAAATAAATAATTTTTTAAAATTAAATCTATAAGTTTTTCAACAAAAATTCATTGATAAAAATTAAAAATTTATTTATTTTCCTTAATTATTCATCAATTCTAAATGATTTAATAAATTTAATAATTTTTTAATTTTAAATCTATGTTTTTGTAATTTTAAAACTCATAGATTTAATTATAAAAAATTATTTATTTTTTTTATTCAATGTGGGGATGGGGATTGGGGATTGAGTCCATTCCCCAATCCTCATTATTTTAGTCAATTTTTAAATTTTATTATTATATTTATATTTATAATTAATATATTGAAGAAAGATAATTTAAAAATATAATTTTTTATTTTTTTTAAAAATAAAATTATTTTAAATTTTCTTTTATTATCCTTAGCATTTTTTTAAATTTTTATTCTTTATTATTTTTAAACAATAGTTTTTTAATGATTTAAGTGATTATTTTATTATCTAAAAAAAATATTTCTATAAAAAAATACCTAAAAAAAATAAAAAAAAATAAAAATTTTATTTAAAAGAATTGTAGATTAGTGTAGGAGTTTGAATAAATGGTGAGGTACAAATAATTCAAATATAAATGAAAACTTAATATTTTGTATTTATAATATAAAATTGATTTGATAAAAAAGATATATAACTGAATAAATGATATAAGAATTTAATATTTAAAGATAAAAGGATTATAAATATTTATGAATAATTAATAAACAAATATAATAAAATTAAATAAATCAATATAAATTGAATTAAATTCATAAATCATTATTATTAAAAGACCAAATTTTAATTGTATTATCTTTAGAATAAGATGCAATCATACCATTTTTTAATTGAACAAATCCATAAATACTATTTTCATGAGCATTTTTAATAATTTGAATAAGTTCTCCATTATATAAATTATAAATTCTTATATCTTTACTTTTACCTCCTACAATAATAATATTTTTTTCTTTTATTAAAATTAAACCAAAGCAATCAATAATATTATAAATTTCTCTAATAATTTTTTTTTCAGATATTGAAATAATATCAAATGAATTTCTATTTTTTTTCTTTACAATTATACTATCATTATTAAATCTTATTAAAGAATTATGAAAACTACACCAAGTTTCATCAAATGAAATTATACAATTATAAAAATTAATATCCCAAAATTTTGTTCCATCTTTTCCAGATGAAATTAATATATTTTTATCTTCTAATAATAAGATAGAATGTACTTTATTTAAATGAGATAAAATTGATATTGTTTGATATTTATTATTTATATTTTCCCAAATTTTAACTGTTTTATCTTTTGAACATGATATTATATTATTATTTGAAAAATGAATTACTTTCATTATTATATCATTATGTGCATTTTCTATTATTTGATTTAATTGAAATTCATTTTTATTTTTTTTCCAAAATTTTATACTTTTATCACTTGAACATGTAATGAAATTATTCTCATTTTTTATATTTACATTTATAATATAATTATCATGAGCATTTTTAATTATTTGTATAATATTAAAGTTATTATCATATATTTTTATTGATTTATCATGTGAAACTGAAATTATTTTTCCTGAAGGAAAAATTGATACAGAATTTATTAAATTTTCATGTGCATTTATAGAATTAATGATTTTTAAATTAGGTATTTGATTTTTATTTATTTCTTTTTTTGAGTTATTAATATTATTATTATTAATAATATTCTTTTTATTTAATATTAATTCTACATTAGGATAATTTATTGAAGGAGATAATAATATTAATTTTAAATTGATTTTATTTTCCTCTATTTTAATTTTCTTTTTCTCTAAGAAAGAATAAATATATTTTATCATTTCTATAATATTATTTTTTAAAACTAATAATCTAAATCTATGAAGATATCCTATATTGAATATTGATTCATATATTTTATAAGTATTATTATTAATTATTGAAATTGTGATTGAATTTATTGAAGAGATTAATGAAATTGAATAATTTTTAAAATTTTTATGAAAAAATAATTCATTTTTAGACATTTATAAAAAATTTAATAATAATAAATATTGGGAAAATAAATATTTAAACATCCAAAAAATTTTTGAATTTTTATTTTAATATTTTTTTATTATTTTTTTTCTAAAAATATATCTTCATAAAATTTTAAAAATATTCTCATATAGATTTTAAAAATTTAAAATAATGTACATTATAAAAATATAAGTAAATTTTTGAAAATAATTTAAAAAAGTATTTAAAATAATGAATAAAATATTAATAAGAATTATATTAACAAAATAATTACAAAAAGAGAAACTAAATAAAGAAATCAACATATGAAAATTATTTTTAAATAATAAATATAAGCAAAATAATAAAGAAATGGCTGATTATGTTATGAGAATCGATTCTAATTCTATTAAAGAAGATAATAATATTGTAAATAATATAAAAGAAAAAATGATAAAAATTAAGTAAAATAAAAGTAAGAGGTTTAATAATTATAACAATAAATTAAAATAAATTGGAAGAAACATTTTTTCTTTTAAATTGTAAATTTAATAATAATATTAAAAATATACTATTAATATATTTGTGAGGCAATATTCTAAATAATGTTATAAACCAAAATAAATATGTAAAATACATATTTTTATTCTTTTATTTTTAAAAAATATTATTTCTTCATTTGATTTTTTATGTTTTAAATAATAAATAGAAATTATTTTATAAGTATGTATTTATTAATATTTTTTTTGAAGGTATATCAAAAATATTTTATAAAAAAAATTTTTCCAATTAAAGTTTAATAAAAGTTATGTTAATAAATTAGTTTGAAAAACATATTCAATCAATCTTGAAATAATAATTTAATATAAACATATTGAATAATTTATTAATCAAGTATTAATACTTTTTTTGGATTTTGAAATATTTTTAATAAAATATGCAATAAAGTGAATAATAAATTTTTTTTTACATTCAGTATGAAAAAAAATTGATAAAAATTTTTAATTAAAAAATATGAAAAAATGAATTTAAAATAATATGAATATGAAATTTAAAATAATAGAATATTTAAAATATTATTTTTAATATAAAATTTTATATATAAAAAAATTTGATAAAAAATGAATTGAAAATTTAAAAAAATAATATTATCAAATTATTATCAGAGAAATGTTATATCAATGATCATCTTTAATTAATTCAAATTATCAAGTTATAACATATAAAATAACTAAAATGAAGGGCTTATTTAATGGTTATTCTAATTTAAAAAAACTTAAAAATATCTATTTTAATAAAGAATATTTTTTTGATATTAAGTTATATGTTTTATGAATGTAGTTCTTTCAATGAGTTAGATTTATTAAAATTAACAATAAAAAAGTTAATAATGTAAAATCTATTTTTTTAGTAGTTTATTAGAAAGTAATAATTTATCTAATATTTATATTAAAAAATATTTTATATGAATTATTTTCAGAATATTCTCAAATAAAAAAATTAGATTTAACAAGTTTTGAAGGAGATTGTTATAGAGATTTCAAAATGTAATTCTTTAAAAGAAATTAATTTATCTAAATTTAAAAAAGTAAAAATGAAATGAATTATATTTTTTCGAAAACAAAATCTTGTGAAGTAGATATTAAAGATTAAAATAAATTAATTGTAAATTCTTAAGAATATTTTAAATATAATTAAATAAAATTATTATTTATTGAAAAAATTATATTATTATTCTATTATTTTTTTTCTTATTTTTGTATAATCATCATTAAATTCAATTTTATCAGTTTGCTCTTTTAATGCTTTAATTAAAATATTTTTATCTTGTGTCATCATTTTAATTTTATTAAATTGCATTAATATATCTAAATCAATATATCTATTTTCATCTTCTTTACTTTTTAAATAAGAATCTTTTTCATAATTTAAATCACTAAAATAATATTCAATTTGTCTTTTTAAAAAATCATATATTAATTGAGAATTTGTTTCTTTTATTTCTTTATTTTTAACAGAATTTGAATCATCATAAATCCAAATTTCAATAAAATTTTTCATTTGAATATATAATTCATTTTCTTCATTTTCATACATTATTAATTTTCTACTTCCTTCTAATTGATTTTCAATTTGAATTAAAAATGAATTATTTTCTTCTGAATAATCTTCTATTTTTCCTATTCTATAATTACCAATACAAATTCCATCTTCATCCATTTCTTGTATTTTAAATTTTAATAAAGTACCAGTTTTAAATAATAATGGATAATTTTGTGTTAAAAATTCAATATCATCTAATTTATCTGATGGAATTTGAATAAAATTTGATTCATTTATATTATTTAATAAAAGACTTTTTTCTTCATTTTGGTTTTCTTTATTATTTGATTCATTAAATATTTCATTAAATAAATTTTTATTTTTTTTTATTGAGTTGTTTTTGTTTTTACTTTTTTTTTTATTTTTATTTTTATTTTTATTTTTGTTTTTGTTTTCAGTGTTTTTTATTTTTGGATTTCTTTTTTTATTTAAATATTGTTTTTGTTCATTATTTTCATTAATATTATCATTTTCATTCCATTCAATATTTAAATTTTTTTCTTCAATTTTTATATTATTTTGTTCATTAGATTTATTATTATTACTATAATTACTTTTTGTTTGTTTAACTGAATTTTTTTTTGATTCTGATTCTTCTTCACTTTCACTAGACTCAGAATCTAAATTTTCTTCTTTAATTAAAGTAATAGTTTTAGTAATTATTTCATTTTTATTTGTTTTTAATTTTACTAATATTTCTTCATTATCATTTATATAATTCCAAAAATTCATATTATTATTTTTCAATATTAAATATCCTTCTTTATCCATTAATCTATCAACTTTTCCATATGTTTTTAAATATTCATTTAATATATTAATAAAATCAAAATAATCTTCAATATCTTGTTTATTTATTAATATTAATATTTTATCCATTCCTTCTCTTATCATTTTTTCATTAGGATTTACAATTTTAATTCTTATTCTTCTATATTCCATAATTATTATATTAAATAATTGTTAAACTAGTTAAATAATAAAAAATAAAAAATAATTTTTGGTAAATTATTCAAAAAAAATTATATGAATATCAAATAAGACATTCATTATATTTTAAATAGTTTATAAATCCTTTTTTAAAATAGCATGAATCAATTTTATTTTATTATATTTAATATAATTTTTTGAAATATTTTTCCATTTCTTTTTATAAAGAATATAAAATAATATTTTTCTTAAATATTGTCTAATTTTTTCTCCATTAATGTAAATATTTATTTGTTTAACAATTCTTCTATATGTAAAAAAATATTTTCTTATAATTTCAAGGTGATTTATTCTTTTAATATATTTATTTAAAATATATTGAATTTTTTTCTTTTTAATTTCTTTTTCTTTGATTAAATTCTTTGAAGTAGATATTAATTGTTGAAATATATTTCTTATAATTTTTTTTATTATTTCTCTTTTTCTATTTTGTAAATATGAATGTGCAGAATCTTTCCAAAGACATTTCATTCTAATTTTTTTTAATTTATCTTTACAAAAATTTTTTATTATATCAGCATTACTATTAAGTTCTATTTCTTTAATATTTCTTCTAAATATTTTAAAATATGTTTGTAGAATAATTTTTTTTTCATCATTTTTTAATAAAAGTGATTTAAGAATATTATTCCTTTTTTCCTTTAATTTATATTCATTAAATAATTTTATTTTTGAAAAAAAACTATTTATTATTTTTGCTTTTTCTATTATTTTAATTGATTTTACATTTCTTCTAAATCTATATAAAAAATCTAAAAGGATACCTTTTTCTTTTTTAAAAATAAGTTTATTTAATATTTTTTTTGAATTTTCTTTTTTAATTTTTAAATTATCATTTTCAAATAAATTTATTTTTAAATCATTTATCCTTTTAATAATATCATTTTCTAATTTTTCTTTTTTTCTTGACTCAATAGTAAAATAATCGTTAAAATAAATTATAAGATTATTTCCATTATTATTTTCACATTGTGTTGAATCATCAGTTCTTTTTTTTTCTCTAAAACATTTATTATTATTTAAAAACCAATAAAATTTTCTAATATAAAATGAATCATTTATAAGAGAAAAATTAGACTTTGAAACTGAATTTTCTATTCTTTCATATTGAGTAGAAGAATCTACTGTTGAAGTTTCACTAAATGAATTATTTGAAGAAATAAATAATTTTGAATTGAAAAAATTTTGATATTTTTTTTCATTTTTTTCAATTATATATTCAATTAATTTTTCACTTTCATTATCTGAATTTTTATCATTATCATATTCTGATATATGTTCTATATCAAATGAATATTCTGTTTCTTTTTTTATTTCAAAATTTTGATTATATATTATTAAATTTTCTTTTTTCTTTTTAGACAAATATTCTATATTTTCTAAATATATTTGAAATAAAGTTTGTTTTTTGCTTGGGTTTAATGTAATTTCAAAAGAGTTTTTTTTTAAATCTTTTATTTTCTCCATTTGAATATTTGCAAGTTTGTAATAATATTATTTTTAAATTAAAATAAAATTTATTTTTTAAATAATTAATTAATTTTTTATTAATTAATATTGATGAAAATAATCGTTTTAAAAATAAATGATAAAAATATTAATATTTGTGTTGTTTGGGGATTGGGGATTGGGG
>Ga0256407_10008423_pt1 | contig 15153 bp, 15 predicted proteins | sample RumenRJG_04DNA_FD_193489 | JGI IMG/M metagenome (GOLD analysis project Ga0256407, IMG submission 193489) | Bovine rumen microbial communities from Lethbridge, Alberta, Canada - RJG_04 | ecosystem: Host-associated > Mammals > Digestive system > Stomach > Rumen | place: Canada: Alberta...
AACGCAGGAGAAGTACTATCTGGCGGATATCGGCTTACGCTATTATCTGCTCGGCACAAAGCCGGCGGACATGGGGCATATTTTAGAGAATATCGTATATCTTGAACTTCTCCGCAGGGGATATGAAATCTATGTCGGCAGGCAGGATAACGCCGAGGTTGATTTCATCGCTATTAACGACAGCGGCACGGAGTATTATCAGGTAGCGCTGACTGTTCGTGATGAAAACACACTAAAACGAGAGCTGACGCCGCTCGACAGCATCTCCGATCACAATCCCAAATATCTGCTGACGCTCGACGACAATCCGCCTGTTTCGCATAATGGAATAAAACAGCTCAACGCTCTTGACTGGTTGTTGAATAAATGATTTTCTGCCCTCTTCAAGGAGGGCAGATTCTGTTTTCTAAATCAAATAATCTATGTCGATATGGTTGTCGGTGACAACAATTCTGCTAACGCAAATGCGCAAAGCGCGTTGCTTTTCCTGAATTGTGAGCTTGTCCCAAACGCTCCTGAGATTTCTTACGGCGTTGTTTCTGTCTACAACATCATCGACCGCAGCAATAGAAGTTTTCTCATTATTCAAAAGTTTTGAGACGGAAGCAAGTTGGTTTTGATTTTCCTTTATGGTTTCAAGCAGTATTTTATCCTCGCTTTCGGCGTACAGATTATATAGCCTTTTTATCTTGACGGAGATTGTATCATATTTCTCTTGAAGAATTTTAATTCCGGCACGTCTGCTATCGTTGCTTTTGGGAACGATTTTATCGTCAGCTTTTACTTTGTCCGCCATTCTCAATACATCCTCTACAACTATCTTTTCCAAATCCTCTGCGTCATAACGTGGATTGTCGCAGTTAGGATCCTTAACAAGATTTAGCTTTGAGGTTTGCTGAGAATAGCAATATACCTTGACTTTATCGGCTCCCCATTTTTGGTATCTCATTTTCGCTCCGCATTTACCGCATACGAGCAAACCGGTTAGGAGATAGGGGGAAGTTACAACGTTTTTGGTAGAGCGCCTTTGGCGTTCAAGCTGAACTCTCTGCCACGTGTTTTCGTCGATGATAGGCTGATGTCTGCCCTGGAAGATTTCATCGTTGTATTTTATTTTTCCAATGTAAGTAACTCTGTCGAGAATCATTGTAATCTGGCGGTCACCCGAAACCGGGAACATCTTTGCCAAGCGCGTTGTAGAATAGCCCTTCAAATACAAGTCGTAGATGTTCTTTACATCCTCGGCATGCTCGTTAGGCACAAGAATATCCTGATTGGAGTCGTAGTCATAGCCGAAAGGCACACCGTTGCCGCCCATCCAGTAGCCGTCCTTGACGCGTTCGTACATTCCCATACGTGTTCTCTCGCGTATGTTTTCGCGTTCAAGCTGGGCGAATACGGACAGAATACCAATCATAGCCTTACCGTACGGTGTGCTTGTGTCGAAGTTCTCGTTCATCGAAAAGAACTCTACGTTATGCGGAATAAACAGCTCCTCGAGCAAAAACAAGGTATCCTTCTGAGACCTTGACAGACGGTCAAGCTTATACACCACAACTCTGCAAACCTTGTGGTTCATAATATCTGAAATGAGCTGTTTCATAGCCGGACGGTCAAGGTTGCTGCCGCTCCATCCGCCGTCCTGATATACCTGATAATTTGAAAAATCCTTGACCTCGCACCATTGCTTGAGCTTTTTTTCCTGCGCCTCAATGGAATATCCTTCCTCAAACTGAGCGTCGGTTGATACGCGGACATAAAGCGCGGTAATACCGTTGCTGCCGTTTTTCTTTGTGTCAGGCTTGGTTGCTTTTTTTCTTGCCATAAATATTCTCCTAAAAATAAAAGAAAGAGGTCGTAAAACCTCTTTCAGTATAGCATATCTATGTCTGTTTTTCAACTTGGAATTTCTTTCCAAATCTGGTCGAAAATTATGGATTTATGTTGATTTGATGATATTACAATGATTATATGTTTATTAATGAGATAATATTTTATTTTCTACATGGTTGGCGATATAAAATAAAAAGAAAGATAGACAAATAAAATTGGGTATGCTATAATCAAACTATCAAAGTGAAAGGAGTGTTCCTATGTGCTCAAAAAGTGAATTGCAGATAATTCTATCCGAAATAGCCAAAACAGCGAGAGAGACTTTTGGTGAGCATCTCGATTCCGTTATTCTCTACGGTTCCTATGCGCGCGGCGATTATACGCCCGATTCGGATATAGATATGATGATTTTGGTCAAGGGGATCGCTCCCGAGAATTTGTGGAGATATAAAAAACCAATTATCAAAGCGGAATCCGAGCTTGGGCTTCAATTTGATTTGGTGATTTCGTCCACAATAAAAGATATTGAAACTTTCAATATGTATTTGGATGTATTGCCGTTTTATCAGAATGTCATGAAAGAGGGTATCAAAGTTGCTTAGTGAGAACATGATAGCCCTTTCAAAGCACCGGTTAGCAATAGCAAAAGAACGTCTGAATACGGCTAAGCTTTTGATTGATTTCGGTGATTACAAATCTGCCGCCAATCGTTCTTATTATGCGGCGTTTTTGCCATGAGAGCCGTTCTCGCGTTAGACGGTCTGGATTTTAAGAAACATTCCGGTGTGATTGCGGAGTTTAGAAAAAGTTATATCAAAACCGGTGTTTTCACTCCGGAAATGTCACACATAATTGATTCGTTGAAGGATGTAAGGCAGAGCAGCGATTACGATGACTTCTATTTGATTTTCAAAGAAGAGGTTTTGGAACAGGTTGAAAGCGCCGTGTTCTTTGTTGATGAAGTTGAGAAATATTTGCATACACAATACAATCAATAGGATAGCCGCGCCTTGCAATATAGGCGTGGATTTTTAATATTTGGAGAAAGCGAAAAAAGAGCAGAGGTTAGTCTTATGGATGAAAAGGATCGCCAAGAGCAACTCAAAGACATTTCATACAAATTGAAATCATCTTCAAATAAACTTAAACAGAGTTTGCCTGATGACAGGCAAACTGCACTTGAGTTTAATTCATTGGCGAGAGCTTCTAGCCATACAGATGAAATACTTGATGACATAGAAGAACAATTCCAAAAAGCGACTAATTTGAATGGCAAAGATGTTACTTTTTTGTTTTTTGCTGTTGCGCTTCAGTGCGTTAGACAGTATTTTATTACACCATTTAAGTTAAAAGATGAACGTGATAATGACAAAGATGCGGCGGATAAAGTGAAGGGTAAAAAAAAGGAACATTCTAAAGCGTGAGGCTCTTAACGGAAAAATAAAAATCGAATAGGATAACAAAAATTGCTATAGATTCCCGTGACGAATCTATAGCAATTCTGTTTTCAATTATTCAGTTATAGAATAGGTAACAAACACATCCGTATAATCCTTCAGTGCCTTTTCTTCCTCTGTCAGCTGGTTAAAGGATTCGGCGTGCGCCGTGCCGAAATTGGTAACAGTTGCGCCGATTTGGATAGATTGCTTTTGTTCTGTTCCGTCATCAAATATTACTGTGCAGTAAAGAGTGTTGCCTATGATTGTATCCAATCGATTTGCCTTTGCTTCGAGACTTTCATCATCCGGCACAGGCTCATTTGTGCGCTTGCCGACAATTCCGATCGCACAGCCGTCGGGATTCTGGTTGTTGTAAGCAAGCGTAATGGAGGTGTATTTTTTGCCTTCATAACGATTCAATATTTCCTCTTCCGCGTGTTTTTCAAAGTCACTTTGACGGTCATTCTCCGTTGCCGTTTCAAGCGCTTTTTGGTCGTCCTCGATACATTTGACATCAAACAAGGTGTCAATGCTTTCACTTACTACATCGCCGTCTATAACGGGATTATTATCCTTGCGGCAGTGGACGGCAATCGCATCATTATCCACGGAATAGGTAACGCTTTTAATATGTTCTCCTGTTACAGAAAGTGGAAGGTCTATATAATACTCCATTCCGTTATCTTTTTGTGCAAAACTCATTCCACCTTCTCCTAATCCGACAGATATGGGATTGTCCTTTGTAATCTCAGCTGCATTGACCGTCATAACGAATGAATTAGCTTTGCTGCCGAGCATTTCAACAGCTCCCGACCTTTGCTCAGACGGCTTTTGACGGTACCTTCGGGTATTTTCAGGATTTGTTTTATCTCCTTGACGGTGAATTGCTCGATGTAATAGAGCACGACAACCTGCCTGATTTTTACAGGCAGGCTTTCGATTGCCATGCGGATTTCGGTTGATGCTTCGGCACTGTCTGACGTAATATCGGTATCGTGCAGTTCTGTTGTTTTCGCGGCGGACTTGAGCTGCTTGTTGCAGACATTTATCAAAATCCGCACCAGCCATGTTTTGAAATATTCCTCGTGCTTTAATGTGCCAAGCTTTTCAAAGGCGGTGAGGACAGCCGTTTGCACGGCGTCCTCGCAGTCCTTTTCATTTCTGAGCATGGACATCGCTACGCGATACAGCGTCGATTCGCTGTCAAGAATGAGGTTGCTGAAGGTTTCTCGCGTCATACTGCACCTCATTCTTTTATTTTAACACAGTCGTTGCGGAAGTTTAGCGTTATATTCTCCGCGTCGTCGTCAATCGTCTGCTCATCCTGTGAGTTGAAACGCAGATAAGCGTTGTCCATTACATCATCGTCAATAACGACACCATAGGTTAAGGTGCGCGTTTCGCCTTTACTCATGTGGAGAATGTTGCTTTCATCGCCGGGTGTAGAGCAGACAGTTGCTGCGTTGCCATAGAGAACTTCCTGCATAACGCCGTAAGCGTCCTCCTCGCCGTTGTGACGGTAGCTGCCGTCCTTGTCTTTTATCAGGATAACGGGCGTAAAATCTCCCATTACATCAAAATCGGCATTTGGGAAATCTGTGTTCTGCGTTATTTCCACTGTTACAGTAAAGAAGTGACGATCGTCCTGAGTGTCCCATGTTTTGCGCTGTGAATTAACACCGTCCGCATCGGTGGAATTATGACGGGTATAGGGAGTAATGAGCTTGCCGTTACCGTCAAAGTAATCGGAATAAATCAGAGAGTAATCGGTTATCCAGTTGAAACATTCAGAGGGAATGCCGTTGGTGCCGGTTTTCTCCTCAATTGATGTAACCTTAACGGTGAAATCATCGGAACGTGCTTCATGTCCCCATTGAAAAGCTTCACCAAGGGCGTGCATGGTGAATTCTGTATTAACCGTCCAATCGTACTCGCGGCGTTTCAAATCCAAGTCGCTTCGTACCATATCGGAAGAGGTGGTTTCGGGAACATAATCAGTGTCCTCCTCCAGACTGAGGTTCTGCATGATTTTCAGCAGTTCGTTTTTATCCGCGCCGCCGTAAGCACCGCCGCCTACAACATAGCCCCAATCCTCAAAGTACATTGCAGCGCCATAGTCGACCTCGCCGCCTTCTGTCATTTGACGGGTGGTAATAATAAGCTTATGACCGTTTACAGTTGTTTCCTCGCTGTCAATGATGTAGGTTTCGGTGTAATCAAAATCCTTGGCGGGAACTACGGAAAAGGAAAAGCATTCTCCGTTTTCCTCGTTAATGTTCTGGAACTTACTCACGTCTGAGGACATGTGCGGAAGCGCCTCAAAGCCCTCGGTCATATACCCGAATTTCATTTTAACATGTTTCAACGGTTCGGTCGCTCCCTCGGTTACACCGACATGCAGACCGAATTTTCCTACAGGCTCAGAAAACAGCCCAAAGAAATTTGTTGCGGCAGCGACCGCGGTAAAGCTGCCAAAAGCCGCGACAATCGCGCACACAACGGCAACTCTCATAACGCGACGTTTTTTGTACTTCACAGGCGATTGCGCGTCAAGCTTGTAAAGTGAGGACAATATGGCATTGTGAAAATCTTCGGGTGGGTTTGGATATGCGTTTTGTAAATCTTCTGTTCTCATAATGACTCTCCTTTCGGTTTTCTATTCATTAGAGCGTCCGAAAGGCAAAAAGGTTCATTTTATTTTTGAAATTCATAGATTCTTTTTTTTACTGCTTGTTTCCGAAACTGCATCGGCGACAAGCCTGTTTTCTTTTTAAATGCTCTTGTGAAATACGACTGAGAGGAAAACCCGCATTTTAAAGCCAATTCCTCAATAGAAATATTGGTAAACGCCAATATCTGCTTACTCAAATCAATCCTCTTGTCCAAAACAAACTCATTGATCGTCTTTCCTGTGACACGCTTGAAATCCGCCATCAGCGTAGTCCGGTTTGTAGAATACTCACGGCTGAGCCATTCGATAGTGAATTGCTTCTCGAGATTGAATTCGATAAATGTGAGAATACAATCCACAAGCGTATCGCTTTCCTGATTCACGCCAAACAATCCTTCGTAGAGATTGGCGGCATAGTCAAAGATGCGGATAACCGCCATTCTTGCACGGCAAGACCACATATTATCTGGCTGAACACTGAGCTGTTCAATGATACTGTCAAAAAGATATTCTACTTTGCCAAGCTCCTCCGATTCAAACGGAATGATGCCATTGAAAGCATCATCGGATTGATAGAATAAATCAAAGCTCGGAAAATCAAATAAACGGCAGTTCAACTCGTAATCATCAGCGGTGATCCGCTCAACAGACAGGTTGCGGTTGATAAATTCAGGTGCGAAAAATATCGTTTTCATTTGGAGCTTTGCCGATCTGATAATTTCCGCTTTTCTGTCGGGATTCAGGCATAACAAAGCGGGTGCGGTAAGATAGCATCTTTTACCGTCTATTGATAATACGGCGTTTCCTTTCTTTATCAGACACAGCGAAAAATATTCCTCTGTGCTCTGTATATCCTCTAAGCTGTATTCGATTGGCAGATAACGGTCTTCCCAGAAGCGGCACTTTGTCATAACTCACCTATTGCAGATAGTGCAAAAATCATTGATAAAAAGAAATGGACAATATAGCGGATAATTGCTATAATTCCAGTATAGCCGATAAACAACACCTTGTCAATTTGAAAAAGGAGTTTGTTATGAAAAAATTATTTGCATTAGTTATTGTTATTGTGTTCGCCATCCAGCTGTCCGCCTGCGGCGTAACTACCGAGAACAAGCAAAGCGGTACTTTGCATTTGCAAAACACCATTGATAACAGCACTACTGAAATCAAGGTTGATGCTGATCAAGCGTATTTTACAGACGGAAATGTACTTGCCTATCATAGTAATTTATCTGTTGAAGAAATGAAAAACTCTCTTGCCGAAAGCAATCCCGATTATACATTCAATGTGATCGATGATAAACAGATACAGATGATGAGCAAAGCCAATTATCCGTATACACTGTTCAGCAAAAATGTGGTCGATGACAACAATAATCCGATTGATGATATATACGTTGTCGTCAACGAAAGCGCGTCAGGAAACAGAAACAGCGATAAAATCTGCCTGCCGTATCACCTGACGAAAAACAATTTTGTTTTCAGCGAGAATGACGGACAGTATTCGCTCAACGGTCATATACACGATCCATATTACAATATCGTTGAATTGCAGTCCTCACCGACAATTTTTACGGATACTGCCGCGTTTTATCAGGACTGCGGCTACGACATAGAATACGAGGGCGGCAACACGACAGGCGGCAGTATCAGCGTTTTTGAGAGTCATCAAAGCTCTTTGGGAAGTCCAAGACCGCTCTATCGTATTTTAGTGATGTCCGACGGCAATAACCGCTTCGCCATGCAATTCTGCGAAGGGACTGATATATATGAGCTGAAAGCAGGAGAGGCTATTGGGAATTATGTTGAATCGCTTAACAAGAAAGATTCGGATGCATTTATAGGCTGTTATGAAAACGTTGAGAGCGAATTTGTCAACTCCTTCATCGAAAGCGTTAAAAGCTGTAAAGAGACAAGCAGTGAATTGTTTTGGAGAGATCAGTCACGCGAAGAAACCGTCATAAAGGTGCATCGCACACTGATTTCAGAGGACGGAAAGCAGATGGGCAGTTATGGAACCGGCGAAGTTGATTGTACGGACTATTGGCTTGTCAAGTTGATTGACGGAGAGCCGAAAATCATTTGTCAATACGGATATTTTGGCGATACTGTTTCGGAGTTGGGCGTGTACAAGGAGTTTAAAAATCATGAAAAAGACGACCTTGTCAATTAGCTGTTTAGCATTGCTCCTACTGAGTAGTTTTCTCACTGCCTGCGGCGGTCAACACAATACAAATCATGTACATGCCATTGACCTGATTTCCGGTCAGCGGTTAATACTGGATTTGGAAGCACATAACTATGCCGATACAGGACACTTTTCCAATTTTACTTCACCATTGAATTTTAACGAAATGACCTTTGAGATGAGGTCGCGAAAGGAGATACGATCCGCCACTCAAATTGGTGACTATCTGCAATTAGACACTGACAGTGGTGAGTTCTATTTGAAATATAACGGTGTATCGGATAACGAATTTCGCTATTCTCTTTTTGCAGAGGTCGGACTGGCAGATGATTTTGGAGAGAACATCTATATACCGCTTCACATGCTGATATGGTTTGAGAATTGTGATTATCCGGCAACTGCGACGCCGTTTAAGGGTCAGGTATATTTTAGCAAACAATTCAGCCTTGTTGACGTTCGTGATTATTACAAGAGCAAAGGCATTTACACCGTAGAGCAGGTAAATGATAATACGCTTTTTGTTGATAGCAAGGACGGTTATTCATTCAGCGTGAAATTGAACGATTACAATGATTATGTTTTATTTTCCCTAACAGAGAGAAAAAACTGACGCCCCCTGTTTTGCCCTGTGTCGCGTGAAACAAAAAATCGGGTAAATACCCGACCTCGCCAAACAAAGCCCACACGGGCGATTTGTCGCGGTTTGTGAGCGCAGAAAAGCACCGTCTGACGGAGTGTCAGGCGGTGCTCTGTTTAGTCAAGCTCATGGACGATATTCAAGAAATCTTCGTCGGATAATCCGTCGTTCAGCCACAATGCCTTTGCACTGCGGACTTTATCAAGCCAATCATAGTAATCATCCCATTCAAGCCGGATGTCTTTGACGTATTTTTCTTCTGTCCGCTTTGCACGCTGATAGTTGCGTTCAACTGCCTTTTCATATTCATCAAAACCGAAAAGAGAAGACTGCAACTCGGCGCGGTTTTTCGGTCCGATTTCGCTGCACTTTTTACCGTCGTCAGGCTGAATTCTGTCGCAGTAGAGTGTTTTCTTTTTCGTTTTGGCAACGAACAGTTCTCCACAGTTCTGACACAGGCAAATGTTCGGGTTCAACTGAATCAGTTTCAAAATCAGAAAGTGGAGATAATTCGCCGCGGAATCAAAGATGTAGCACTTCGTCAAGCCCAAATCAAACTCTGTCTGCTTTTTTCTGTTGATATAGTAGGTCTCCTGAAAAGCGTTGTCTAAAAGCTGTTTGTCTATCTCCAATATGTGCTTTGGCTTTTCTTCAAGCGGACACGGCAGCTCCGCGTAAATATTCGTCAGCACTTTCGCGTTCTGAAAAGCATCGCCAAAATCTCGAAATATCTTTCTCTGTAGTGCAATCGCTTTTTCATACCCTCTCCTGTCATCGGGAGAGGGCTTTTCTATTTTGGAGAGTTCCGCGTCGAGCAATAGTCCGAAAACGGTGTTGATGGCGGAAACTATTTTGACCATTTGATTGTTATCAGAGAAAATGCGCTCTGCTCTTGCAGGCGAATACCGCTTCTCAATAACAGGCTCTAGATTGACATAGCTCAGAGCAATCTGTACAGCGTTGCTGTCGGTACTGACGAGAGTAATCAATTCTTCTGCATAAGTATTGGAATAGAGTTTTTGACGGCTTTCTCCGTCGCAATAAAATAAGTCAAATTTCTGTTTTTCTGCAGGAACAAGGAATAATCCTTTTTGCGTAATCAAAACAACCGCATCCAATCTATCTGTCAGTGATGGAACTTTGCAAAAATCTCGAGTTTCATCGCTGATATATTTATGCCTGAAAATACGATAAAATTATATCATGATAATTATCAAAAGCCAATAGCTAAAGGCAAGACAATTGAATAATCCTATCCGAGCGAGAGATATATCCGGAGCCGTAGTTATGCGATGACCGAAAGCGAGCGAACACTTAGTACCGCGCCATGACCTCGAAAGAGCGAGCGAGAAACGGGCTATAAGCGGCGAAGGATAATACGTGCGAAACCACGCACAGGAACCGTAGCCGGATAGGACACCACTAAATATGGAGATAAAAGCATATGAACAAAGAAGCTTACTTTGATCTGATTTTTCAAGTTATTGCAGATTGGTTCAACGAAACAACCGCCATAGAAGAATAATTAACGAAAATCACAGAGAAGGGAGGTGGTGATTTATGATTGCGGCGAATATGAATACTACTCCCACTTTAGTATTCGATTACGATAATCCAAAGCTCAAAAAAAGAAAGAAGGTAAAAATCATGTGTGAAAATTATTGCTTGGATTTAGATTCAATGCCAAAGGTGCTTCAAACTCTTGACGGCGTAACGCTGGCGGAGATGGACTTGCCACCGATCAAGTATGTTATCAAAGACCTGCTCCCGCAGGGGCTTGCGATGCTGAACGGTTCCATGAAGATCGGTAAGTCGTGGATGGTGCTTGACTGGTGTGTCAGGATAGCGAAGGGTGAGAACATCTGGAACTTCCCTACCACGAAGGGGACAACCCTATACCTCAGTTTGGAGGATTCCAATACGCGGCTGCAGGATCGTCTGCTGTCTGTCACGGAGGATGTACCGCCTAACGTGTATTTCTCTATCAGGTGTCTGACAATCGGCAACGGTCTGGAGGAACAGATCCGTAACTTTGTTGCGGATCACCCTGATACGGTGCTTGTCGCAATTGATATCTTTCAGAAGATACGCACGACAACGGAAATCAACTACGGCGTAGATTATTCCGAAATTGAGATTTTGAAGTCGCTGGCGGATGAATTGGGCATCGCCATTCTCCTCGTTCATCACGTGCGGAAGAAAGAGGACGATGACCCTTTCAATATGCCATCAGGCAGCAACGGCTTGGCAGGCTGCGCCGACACGCTGTTTGTTTTGAAAAAGAGCAACCGCTGTTCCGCGGACGCTACTCTCTTTTGCACGGGGCGTGATATTGAGTATCGGGAAATCGATGTTCGCTTTGAAAAAGAAACCTGTACGTGGAGTTTCATTTCCGACAGTGCGGAAAATCCGGAAACGCTGCTCCCGAGACCGATGCAAAAGCTGGTTGAGATGATGAAAGAGAAATCCGCGTTCTCGGGCAGTAACGCTGAATTCATGGAAGAGTTCAAAAGCTACTCGGGGATCGAAATCCATACCAACGTCATGAAAAAGATGATGAAAAAGCATCGGTCAGAGCTTGAGGAGAACGGCGTCACCTTTGAGGACTGCAAACGCAACAACGACCGCTGTATCGATATCTGCTACGACCCACCGGCTGACAATCGCTGAAAAGTACGGCAAGTACGGCAGGTACGGCAAATACCCGCGGGGGGTTTTACTGTCCTTGCCGTCCTTGCTGTCCGAAACGTCCAACAGCGTTACCACACCGTGTGTACCCCTATGCGGGTGTTACTACGGAATGGCTGGACGGTGCTGAAACGCAAATTTGGGCTCATGACGAAAATTATTATAGAGTAGAACTTGGGTGCGAGGTTTCTGTTACTCAGCTTCGGCTGAGGCAAGCAGAGCGTCCGGCTGTCCGATCGGTCGCATAAAGGCGGGCAGAAGCCCGCACCCACTTTAAACTAACCACGGAGGTATTATTATAGAAAAACGAAAGAGAAATCAAACAATATCCATTCGGTTAACACCGGCAGAAAAGAAAGAGATTCTTGCCAAGGCGATGCAGGCACAGATGACCTTGACCGACTACCTGATTGAGTGTTCGCGCAACACAGATATCACGGTGACTGACCTGTCAGAGGTGCTTGTTGAGCTGAAACGTATCGGCAACAATATCAACCAAATCGCAAGAAAGATAAATTCAAAACGGTTTTTCTTCGGAAAATTCGATTCGGTCATCGAAGGTCAGCGAAAAATTTATGACGCGATTCTTGATTTGAAAGGTGATGACAGCTGATGGCAACGGTCATGTTTATCCCTGAGAGCACACAGAATCGCTTCGCAATGCGGGCGGTTATCAATTACTGTCAGCAGGAGTATAAGACCTTTGACAGCAAATCCAAGCGCAGATTGGTCAGCGGTGTCAACTGCGACGGCGAGAATGCCTTCCGTGAATTCATGGCGACGAAGAAGGTTCACGATAAAGCTAACGGCGTTTTCTTCTACCACTACGCGCAGTCTTTTTCTCCGACGGAGAAGATAACACCCGAACAAGCCCACGAAATTGCGTTGGAGTTCGCAGAAAAAGCGTGGCCGGGTCATGAGGTTCTGGTGGCTACTCACTGCGACAAGGAGCATATTCATTCGCATTTTGTAATCAATTCGGTAGGCTTTGAGTCGGGGATGAAGCTGCGGCAATCACCGTCAACGCTGAAAAAACTGCGAAAGCTCAGCGACGAAATCTGTATTGCGCACGGGCTTTCTGTTCTCCAACCGTATGAGGGAGGCGGCAGAAGTATGTCGTCGAGGGAGTACCGCGCGAGGTTGAGAGGCAACAGCTGGAAACAAAGGCTGGCGAATGACATCGATAAAGCAATGGAATACAGCGGCAGCAAGGACGAATTTATTCGTTCTATGTCTATCCTCGGCTACCACATGACATGGACGGATGAGAGAAAGTATCTGACCTTTCACTGTCCCAACGGCAAAAGCTGCCGCGATATTCGTCTGCACGATGAGAAATATCTCAAGGATAATATTGAGCGTGAACTCCTGCAAAGAGAGTTTCCCGACAGCGGTTCGGGCGAAAAGCAGCCGACAGGCTGGGAGGATTCGCGCGAGCTTTACGAGCAGCATCTCAGAGAACGTGCGCTTGCGAAAGCGGAAACGCAGAGATTTGCCGACAACTATTCCGATGTTGGCAGCGGAGTCAGCAGCCTTGCCGGAGCGGTATCCAGAATCGTTGACAACGATTCCGAAGACCCTGACGAGCGCAGAAAGCGTATCGAAGCCGAAGAAAACGGCGAAGCGATTGGTACCATTATCGGTAAGGGTATCAGTTTGTTCGCTGATGCGGTATCCGATTCAGCAGAGGAAACACCCGAACATGAGCCTTATTATTCTGATATCATCGACCGTCAGAGAGAGGAAATCCTCCAAGAAGTCTTCGAGGAGAACGACTATGACGACGAAGAATACGATGATGAGGATGATAGTTTCTCTATGACACTCTAAACTATATCGAACGAAGGGATTGATGACAAATATGAATCGATTTTATTTTCAAATCAACTGCCACATTACCAAAATAATGAAAACAATTCGGAGCCTTCCCTAGAAAGTGTGGGTCAAATTTCTTGACACCTGCCCGGTAAGCCAATGTTTAAGCCGCCACAGCGGAGCATAATCATTGAAATTAGGTTATCGATATTGCGGAAGCCGTAAGACATTCTGACAGAAAGCTTGATTTTGTTGTTTGTGGCTTCAATTCGTGCGTTGGAGATGCCGTGCGTGATAGTTGCGATGATTGCATCCTTGTGGCGCTTGATTTTTCGTTGCAGCTCAACATATTGATCGATTCGGCACGACCATGCCCTGCGACGCCACTTATCTAAGGCAGCCGACACCTCACCGGGATTCAGCTTGAAAATCAATCGCAGCTCTTCCTTCAGCCGATAAGCGGTTGCCAACCGTCTGTTATGCAAAAGCAGTTGTTTGAGCTTTGCCTGGTATGCTTCATTCAAATTGTCAGGATTCATCAGCAGTGGATACTTGGACGATTTGACAGCCTCGACACGCTGTTCAGCCGCTGATTTTTGTTTGCTGCCGCCCTTTGGTCTGCCTCGCCCGGTCTTTTCCTTCGGTTCTTTTGCAAGTTCCGCACGCGCCTTATTCCATTCCTCACGACGAACCTCGTCTAAAACCGTGGTGCACCATGACACGACATGGAACGGGTCTATGCAAAATTCCGCGTTGGGACAATATTCATCTATCGTCTCCTTTATCCACCTTGCGCCGTCTCCCGAAACAAGCCGAATCTTCGCACGCTGTTCGGAACTTAATTGTTTGAAAAACGGCTCTAATACTGACTTTCCGTGCCCTTTGGCAGCCCAAACCACGGTGTTCGTATCATGGTTTACGATAACGGTAATATACTTGTGTCCCTTCTTGTATGAGGTCTCGTCAATACCGATATTCACCAAATTATCGAGTGGTTGATGATTCGCGGACAGCTCCTTTTGAACTCTGGAGATGATCGGTCCGACCGTGTCCCAACTGATTCGCAGATACTCGGCAACTGCCTTGCGTGACAGATGAAGCGAAAGCCAGACGGCGGTATCTTCGAAGTTTCTTGTAAATTTTGAGTGGTGACGCGCCCAGGGAACTTGTTGGACGACTACACCATGTTCGGGACAACATAATCGTGGCGCTTCGGCTTCCACGTACACACGTGTTCCGCTGCCAAAATCAGGCGCACGCCATCTGCGAACACCGTTTCCGCAGTCATATCGTGGTGATTTCTGTCCGCAAATTCCGCAGCGACACGTATCTCTTTTGTGAGGTCTGGCATGGATGACGAGCTGCACACTCTCACCCGATTGCTCTGCTTCAACTTTTTCTACAACGATATTCTTGACACCGAGAACCATTTTTGATAAACTGGAATTTGAATTCCCCAAGATCATAGGCATTTGCCAGTGATTATAGGGCTTTAATGAAATCCTCCGAAACCGTTGAAAACAAAGGATTTTTCGCAGTCTGCTCACCGAAAGCATTTATTAACTGTTACATCGTTTTATCGACGCCTGGGCCGCTCATAAGGGCAAATGCAAGGGCAGAAAAATCCCATAACATGATATAACACGATGTGGCAATCGGGAACCTGTGACATATGTGCGAATAGATCTCAACGACTATTATAACGGAGGATGTCAATATGGAAAAGTACGTTTATGATGAAAACAACGGCCTTTGAGATTTGATTTGTCAAGGATAGATTCTGCAGTTAACGGAAGAAAATCGTTTTTTATGGTTTTATGGCAGAAGAAAAGTCATACTTTCTATAGTTGCAAGAAAGTATGACCTTAACTTTGTTCTT
>Ga0256407_10008424_pt1 | contig 15152 bp, 9 predicted proteins | sample RumenRJG_04DNA_FD_193489 | JGI IMG/M metagenome (GOLD analysis project Ga0256407, IMG submission 193489) | Bovine rumen microbial communities from Lethbridge, Alberta, Canada - RJG_04 | ecosystem: Host-associated > Mammals > Digestive system > Stomach > Rumen | place: Canada: Alberta | collected...
AATTAAGGATGAAATTTTGTATTATAAGGTAATTAAGTCTATTTTAGGACTTGTTCAAAAGAGAATTTATATTTATTTCTTTATTGAATTAATAATTGCAAATATATGTGGTTATTATATATATATATTTTGTAACATATATAAGAGGAGTCAATTTAGTATGCTCTTGAATTATTTAATGGGATTAGGGGAATCTTTATTAATTTCTTTAGGAATTACTATTATTGTAACAGTATTAAGATTGATTGCTTTAAAAATTAGATCTAAAAGAACTTATTATTCATCAAGATATTTGAGTGAATTAATATAAATTTAATTTATTAAATTATATAAATTTAATTTTGTGGTTGTATAATCAAATGCAATATTTAACTTATTATATTATATTAATGTAATTAAATTATAATTATTAGATTTTAAAACATTTAAAATAAATTTATAAAATAAATTTTATGAAAAATAAAATAATTAATGTCTGAAGAACCATCATTTCCAGGAATAAATATTATAAAACAATTATATAAAACAAAAAATTCTTTAATTTATTTAATCAATGATTCTAATTCATATATAACAGAGCCAGAAAATAAAATAAATGTTTTAAAATCAATATTGAAAACATCAATTTCTGGAAAAGATTATGAAATGTTAAAAAGAGAAAGAGATTTTTATGATAAAAACAAAAATAAAAAATTTCCAAAATTCATTCATTCTTATCAAGATTCATTAAATTTATATATGGAAATTTCATTCATAGAAGGATTAAATTTATCTCAATTACTTTTAAATGATCATTTATTAAAATTTAATTTTCCAAAATCAAACATAAATTTATATTTAAATTTAACATCTCAAATAATTGATATGATAGATAACTTACATAAAGAAAGGTTTATATATAGAGATTTAAAATTAAATAATATAATAATAGATAAAAATTTAAATTTATATTTAGTCGATTTTGGTTTTGTAAAAAATTTACCAAAGGATTCAAATAAAACTTCAACAATATGTGGAACTCCTCATATGAAAGCACCTGAAATTTTATTAACAAAAAAAAATAAATTAAATGATTATGATGGTTTTTGTGTTGATATTTATTCAATTGGAATAATTTTATATGAAATTTATTATGGAAAAGCACCTTTTGGTTATACTTTTAATAATAAAAATGAAGAAGAATTTGAAGAATTAATATTAAATGGTATTAATAATGATTATTTTGATAATGATATTGATCCAGATTTAAAAGATTTAATTATTAATTGTTTAAATATTAATCCTGAAAAAAGATTTAAAATGAATGATATAAAAAATCATAAATATTATAATAAAAATGGAGGGTTTGATAAATATATAAAAATTAATGATGAATTAGTTAATATCAGTGATGAACAAGTTAAAAGTTTTGTTGATTATATTAAATTTAATGGTGAATTTAAAGAAGATTATCAAATGAATGAAGAAAAAAAGAGAATGGATGATTTATTTAATAATTTCTTTTAGAAAAATCTATTTTTTTATTTATTATTTTTAATTTTATAATGATAAAAAAAATATTTAACAAAATAAAACAAAAAAAAATCCTCAAATCATTATTAAATAATTATTTTTTCCCCTTAAATTTTTTTTCAAATTCCTCTAATTTTAAAAATAATAATTTAATTTCATTTTCTGCTTGAATTCTTTTATTTTTCTCCTCTTCTAAATCTTTTTTAACATTATTTAATTGATAACTTAAACAAACAATATCAGTATGTTCATTTTTATTTTTCCTTAAAAATTTTCCACCACAATTTTCACAAATAATAATTTTCATTTCACAAATATTATTTTTATGTTCTTCAATTTCTTTATTTTTAATTAATTTACTGCACAAATCACAATTAGAAAATTTATTTCCACATTCATATTCATGCTTTTTAATAATAATTTGTTCAAAATCTTTATTACAATATTTACATTTGATTAATTTTAAACCACAATTTTTAATATGTTCCAAAATTTCTTTTTTATTACCTTTAAAATTACAATTTTCACTTTTACAAAAATAAAAACCAAATTGACATTCAGAAATATGATTATAAAAATTATTATATGAAATAATTTCATTACAACCTCTTTCAAAATAACAACAATGAAATTCTAAACATTCTAAAAAATTTTTAACAGTTCTATCAGTCTCTTGTGGATTAAATGACTTTCTACAATTAGGACATTTTTTTGAATTTGTTTTTAAACTTAATTTAATACATTCAAAACAAAAATTTTTTTGACACCAAACACAAGAGACTGGATCATTTATTATTCCTAAACATATTTCACATTTTAAAATATCAATAAATTTATTTTTATCAATTGCTAATTCTTGAGGAATTCCAGTATCAATTTTTTCTTCTTTTTCTCTTTCAAAAAGCATATTTTCACTTATTTCATTTTTATTTTTTATTCTATTTGAATTTAAAGTTATTTTTGTTGTTGAATTTGAATTGGAAATTGAACTTATTGTTTCTATATATGAATAATTAGATTTTTGTATTATTTTAGGTAGTACTTTAAATATATTTATTGTTTGTAATGCAATATTTCTTGGAGTATTTTCATATCCTAATTCTTTTAAAGATTTATTTGTTAAATTTGAAGAAATTGTTGTGTTTTCTTTTATATTTAAATTAATTAAAGGTTCATTATAATCATTTATTTCATTATTTAAATATTTAAATTTATCTAAATCGGTTATTTTTATTGTTAAATATTTTGATATTATTGTATTTATTGTATCTTTTTCAGGATCTATATCTATTGTTGATGTTATTCCTGATATTGTTAGGAATATTTGCATATTTTGTTTTTTTTAATTTTATTTTTTATTTTTATAATAATTATCACATTTTTTTCTAATTTTAAAATTTAAAAAATTCAAATAAGGATTATTATTCATTTCTTCAAGTGAAATTTTTTAATTATTTTTATTTGAATTTATGGAATTTGAATATTATATATTTTAATCAAATTATTTTATAAATCCAAATTATTTATTTTTTTAATTAATTGGAATATTAAATTTTAACAATCTTTTTTTTATTCTAATATAATATTTAATTAAATAATAAAATATAAAAATTTTATTTTATAATACCAAAATATTTTTATTGAATTTTTAAATTAAAAATTAAATTGATGAATATAACTTTTTTAACTTAAAAAAATATCTCATTATATGACATTTAATATTTTTTTTAATTTGATTTTGATTAATAATAGTATTATTAATTTGAATTGTATTTTCTTTTAAATAAAAAATCTAATATCATAAGGTCTTTGTGACTTAACAAGTAGAAAAAAAGGAAAAGTAAAATCAATGATTTTAATCAAATTATCTGCACTATCATATTTATTTTTTAATTAAAAGCACAATTAATTTATGATATATTCCTTTATTTATAATAAAAGCTCCTATTCTATAATAATATATTGTTTAAAATAAATTAATAAAGAATTATTTTCTATTTTATTTCCTTCAATACAATTTTGATAATATTTATTTAATATTTTATTAAAACCTAATGTATCACTTAAAAAACAATATTTATATGATTTTTTTATTTTATATTTAATTAATTATCTTCATTTCCTTCATTCCAAGTTTCAATTAAATCAATTTTTAATATCAAAATTATTTTTTTAAATTTTTATATTTTTCATTAATTTTTCAATTTCAGAATAATATTATTTATTTTACTGAATTTTCATTTTTAATAAAATTTTGTTAAACTCTTCAAATTCTTTTCATTTTCTAAAAATTTTTTCATAAGTCACAAATAATTCAATTACCTGTATTAATATAAGAAATAAGAAAAAAAGATGGGATAAACCTATTACAATTTTCTCTTTTTCATTTATTTCATCATTTGATGAGACAATTTTTATGTTTATCCATCTTATAAAAAGTCTTAGAATTTAATTTAACTTTTTTTAAATTTTTTTGAATGATTGCAAAAGTTATTGAAGTTTTTTTATTATTAATAATATAAAAATTTATTTTTATTCCAATATATAAGAAATAAGTATTATTTAATAATAATAATTTATATATTTTTTTACATTTTATTATTTCTTAAATGTAAAATTATATATTTATCTTTGTTTCTTTTAAATTCACAAATATTTTTTTAATTATATTTTATATAAATTAATTTTTTTAATTTATATTCTAAAATAAAAAATTAAAAAATATTTTTAGTTTTCAATATTAATTTATAAATGAAAAAAAATGAATCATTATATCGTCATATGCATGTAGATAGTTATAATACAATTCAAACAGTTCCAAATCCTAGACATAGAAGTAAAATAAGATCTCAAAGTGATTTAATGTCTCCTTTAGAGTATAAATTTACTTCTTTAAGGGCAATACATCATAAAAAAAAAATAAATTCAAAAAATAATTTAGAATATTATAATAAAGAAACACCATCAAGAAATTATTATTCAAGTTATTTAAATTTTTCTAATCATAATCCTTCAACAAATATTTCATCATATATTAATATAAATAAAAGTAATAATACAAGTAATATTTTCACTAATAATGAATCAAATTCAATTTCAACTTCTCCTTCAAATATAATAAGTTTACCTGATTTAAGTGGTAAAAAATTTATCCATGAACAAAATTATGGGAAATTATTGTTATTTAATAATAATATCAGAGAAGAAAGATATCAAAATTACTTTAATAAACTTTTATCAGATGAATTATATTTTAGAAATGAAAATTATGGTTTAAAATCAAATCAATTTGATATAACAATGTTTGGAAGAAATATTTCTCAAAATTATTTTTTTTCTTATTTAGATACTTTTAATAAATATTTTAGAAAATTAGTTCAAAAAACAGATATAGAAAAAGATAATAATGAAAAATTAATAATGAAAGAAAATTCATTAAAAACTGAAATAAATAGATTACAGCAAAAAAAACAAAAATTATTAGAAAGATTTTTAACTTGTTTATCATATAAAAAATTTTTATTACATGTTAAAAATAAAACTTTAGATTATAATAAGTTCAAGCATGATGATTTAATTCAATATTTAAAAGATGAAGAAAGAAGAGAATTAGTATTAAATGATTATGAAGTTGTAAAATCATCAAATCAAAATTCATCAAGAAAATTAACAAAAAGAAACAGTAATGCTAAAAAATTTTTCAAAGGATTATCAAGGCCATCAATTAATATAAATGGAAGTTTTACAAATAAATTAAATTATTCTTCAATTAAGAATAGAAAAAAATCTATTATAAAAGTTCCTAATATTAAATTAGAATATGAACCAATTTATAATAAACCTATTTTTGAAAGTGTTGATGATTTTGAAATAGTTTTTGATATATTAAATAATGAACTTGCTACATATTTAACTGAATATAATGCAATTAGAAAACAAATTTCTCCTTTATTAATTGAAAGAAAAGAACTTATTAAAGAAATTGAAATAGAAAAAGAAAAAGGAAAAAGATTATTAAATGAAGAATTAAAAAGTACAATTGAAACTTTAGAAATTTTAAAAGAAAAAAATGAAGAATTAATTGAACAAAAAAAAACTTTAATTAAAAAAAGTTATACAAGCCTTGAACATAAAGCTATTATTAAAATACTGAATTTAAAAATAACAAATATTTTTAATTATATAAATAATAATTATAAAAATTTTGATATTAATGATGAATTAGAATTTAAAAGTAATAATCCTTCATTATTAAGATTAAAAATTATTGAAAAAGTTGCTAATGATTTAATTTTTGAGAAAGATATTTTTATAAAGAAATATCCTGAAGATTATCACAAATTTATTATTGCTATTAATTTAAGAGAAAAATTACAAAATATTGAAAAAAGAAAAGAGGCAGAAATGGAAAAACAAAAAAAATTAATTGAAAAAATTATTTATAATAATAATAAAATATTGATTTTTCCTACTCATAAAGTTTATGATAAATATGATTTAACGAAATTAAAAAAAAATCAAAAGTAAATAATATAAATAATATTATTTTTTGCATTAATTATTTTTAATAAACATAAAAAATAGAAAGAAATTTATTAAAAATAAATTGAATTTATCAATGTCAAAGATTCCTAATTTTAATGAAAAAAGAAGAAATAAAAATATTTGTTGAAAATATCTTAAAAATAAATTTTTAAAAATATGTTGAATATAATAACCAAAAAAAATAAATAATGTTATTAATGAAATTATTCTAAAATAAATATCAAAATATAATAATGGTGATTCAAAATTTATTGTAACTGGAAAAATATTTGGAAAAGTAAGTGGATACCACTTTTCATCTAATTGTTTATGGAATATAGGTATAGATGATTCTTTAATAATAAATATAAAAATGAAAAACAAAATGCTGTTATTTTTGTTTTTGGAATAATATATAATGGGAACTCAAAAGAGAAAAATATTATTTAGAAAATCAATCTGAAAAAAAAAATTGAAAATAAAAAAAAGAAGATAAAGTTGAAAATAATAATGAAAAATGTATTAAGTGAAAACAAAAATGTTTTTAGATACTTTCAATGAAATGAATGAATTAAAAATGAAATAAATAAATATAAAGAATTTGATGAACAAGGAAATAAATATTACTTAATCAATTGAATGAAGTATTAAAATCTACAAGTTATTCTTTAGATACTATTAAAAAAATAAAAATATAATTAATAGATAAAAAAATGGATAGTAAATTTGGAAGAAAAAATATAAAAAAATAAAAAATGAAAATAAAAAAGTAAATAAGGAATTAAAAATGACAGATAAAGAAAAAAAGAATTAGAAAAAAATTAAGGTAAACCTTTAGAAAAGAAAAAGAAAAATTTAATATTTTTAAATAATTATATAGTTAAAAGCATCATAATTTTCTAAAGGAAAAGATTTAATAACATTAAATTTAAAATAATAATTATTAAATTTTTAATAAATCTTTGATTTTAATTAGAATAATAATTATTTCAAATTATATTAAAAATAAATTATATAAAAAACTTGAAAATTATAATCCTCAAATTTTCTATGATAAAATTATTTTATTTTTAATATTTTTAAATATAATAAAACAATAAAATATACAAATAAAAATGAGACCCAATTTTTATAATGGATATACTGATTACTCATCTTATCTTCCAAAAACATCATCATATCAAAATAATAATAATTTTTCAAGAGGGCAAACTAATTCTAATTCTAATATTAATCAAAACAATACAATAAGAAGAGGAATAGCGACAATATCACAAACTAATAGAATTAGAAATAATGACTTTTATGAAAAATCAGATATAAGTAATAAAAATTTAGATTCTAAATATAAAAATATATATAATAATTCCAATTATAATACAAGTCAATATGATATATCTCAAAACAAACATTCAAATCCATATTTAAATGATAATAAATATTATTCTCAAAGCCAAATATATTCAACAAGGCCATCCAATCAATTATATGATAATATGAATTTTTCAAAAAAACAAAATGATACACAAAATTATGGATATACATATAATTTTAAAAATGAAAATTATCCAAAAAATAATAATTCATCTTCATTAAATGATATATCAAAAACAAAAATTGGATTACAAAATTTAGGAAATACATGTTACATGAATACAACACTCCAAATATTAGTACATACTCCAAATTTTATAAATAGATTAATTCAAAATCAAAATAATATTGATTACAAATCAACAATATCAAAAAAATTTTTTGATTTAATAAATCAATTTATTAAAAATTCATATGCATTTTCCCCAATGGATTTTAAAAGTACTTTTTCAATGAAACATCGTCAATTTGCAGGGTATGATCAATGTGATACACAAGAATTTTGTAGAGTATTACTTGAAGATATTAATTCAGAATTAAATAAAATAAAAAATAAACCTCCATATAAAGAATTAGATACTAAAAATAAAAATAAAATTGAATGTGATAAAGAATATTATGATTTATGTAAATTAAGAGAAGATTCTATTGTAATTGATTCTTTTTATGGTCAAATTATTAATATTTTTACTTGCAAATATAATAATTGTAAACAACAAACTTTTTCTTTTCAAAAAGTTTTAGATTTACCATTATTAATTCCTAGAAATTCTTATAGTTCAATTGATTTAAATCAATTAATTAAAGAATATTTTGAAAGTGAAGAAATTCAATTTGAAACTAAATGTGAAGGATGTGGTAAAAAGACAATTCATAAAAAAGAAATTTTTTTTTCTCGTCCTCCTGAAATTTTAATTTTATCTGTTCAAAGATTAAATATGAGAACTAAAAGAAAAAATAATATTTCAGTTCAATTTAGTGAAAATTTAAATTTAGATAATTTTATTGATAAAAATTGTGGATTTCGAAATAGTTGTTTGTATTCTTTATATGGTATTGCAAATCATTCAGGAACAATTGATTTTGGTCATTATTTTGCTTATATTAAAATTGAGGGAAATTGGTTTGAGTTTAATGATTCTATAGTAAAATCTATTGGAAGAATTAATAATATTTCTTCTTCTGCATATGTTTTTTTTTATAAAAGGAATGATATTTGAATTTTTTTTAAATTTTATTTATTTTTTTAATTTATTAATTATATTTTATTTGGATGGTTTTTAAAAATTTTTTTTTATTTTATTTTAATTTTTTTATAATATTATATTTTGTTTGAGTTAAAATTAACTTATTTTTCATTTATAAATATAATTTTATAGAATTATTAAAAGAAAAAAATATAATTAAAATTATTTAATAAACTTTATTTTTTGTGAATACTCTTTGTGATTTACTATTACTTGTAATTTGTGTATTTCCTTTATCTTGTGAATAATTTTTACTATTTTTCCTTAATTGTACAAATAAATCTTTTAGTGCAGCAGTATCTAAACTAGGTTTCTTCTTCTTTATTCCATTCTTATTTTTATTTACATTTGTTGAAATATAATTTTCATTCCCATTTGTACTATTATTTTTATTTTCTTTATTCATAAAACTAATTTTTTTAGTAGAGGAATTATATCTCATAGTATTCATATTAAAAATATTATTTTTATTAAAAAAATCATTACTATTAGTAATACTTAATTTATCTTTTTTATACTTTAATTTTTTATTATTTTGATTTAAACTACTAACATTATCACTATAATATTTTTGAAACGAATTTAATTTACTCGATTTTGATTTATGTAAAATATTATCTTTACAATTTAAATTATCAAAAAATCTCATACTTAAAGGCATTAAATTATTTTTCAACTTATTATTATATCCACTAATAACTTTACTAACAATATCAAACTTAACTTTATTTCCAGATACAATTTTTTTAATATATTCTCTAACATCAGGAACATAAGACAAAAATTCTAAAATAGGAATAATTTTTAATAACTCAGTATCATTTTTATCTTCAAACCAACTTTGAATGGGAAAACCATTATATTGATTTAAAGCATAAGCAACAGGTGAATTATCAACAATAATAATATCTTTCATATCTCTTCCTAATCTAGTTAAATCTTTAACAAAAGCAGTATTAATTAAAGTACAATGTTCTCTAAATAATCTAAAAGGACAATGTCCTTTTTTATCAATTATATTTAATAATGGATTAGCATATTTTGATATTGATGCTGTAAAAATTACTAATTCATATCTTTTTGACATTGCTTCTAAAAATTCTTTTACATAAGGTCTTACTAAAACATGTATATCATGAATTTCATTTTCTAATTCTATTTGAATTATTACATCTGAAGGACAATCAAATGGGATAAAACCAGAATGGACTAATGTTTCATCTAAATCTAATACTAATGTTTTTTTATTTGAATTTTTTGGAGGAAGTAAATAATTGTTTTTATATCTGTAATATTGAGGAGAAAGGGAATGATAGTTTTTTTTGTTTGTTATTGTTGTTGTTGTTTTATAATTCGTGTTTTGGGTTTGTTTATTTGGGATGTTTGATATTATGGAATTTAAATTTATTTGGTTTGTTTTATTTTTTATGTATTTAAATTTGTTTGATGATTTTGCTCTTTTGTGATTTATTATTTGATTATCTTTTTGATCTATTTGGATATTTGTATTATTTTGTTTTTGAGTGTTTGGGTTAAGGGATGTTGGAATGTTTGCTATTGGGTAATTTGAAGAAGATGTTAATGATATTGTTCCTATGATTTTTGTTTTTGGTTTTTTCATTTTTTTTAATTTTTATTTAAATTATAATAAAAAAATTTAAGTAATTTTCAATAAAAAAACAAATTTTTTTATATATAATAATAATTTATTTTTTAGAGGTTTTAATTTTAGGGATTTTATATTTATGATTAATATATTTAATAAATAATATTTCATATTTAAAAAAATACAAAAGATCTAGAAATATTAATATATTATTTAAACTTACTATAGGAAATTTTTTAAAAATTTATTGAAAAAATAATTATACAAATTTACTAAAATAAAAATATTTTATTTTTCTTTTGTTTAAATTAATTGAATAGTTATTTTATGTTAATTAAGAATTAAAATTATTATCACATGATTTTACTAATAAAATATATATAAATACTTACTCTGTTATTTATATCTTTAATAAAAATTTAATAAATATTTTAATAAGTTTAGAGTATTGTCTTTCAATTAAAAAATTAATAGCCTTCAAATTAATCTGAACATAGAAATTATAAAAAAATAAAAAATGATTTTTAAAACTTTTATTTCAAATATTATTGTTCAATCTTTTTATATTATTTAAGTTTATTTAAATTTTTAAAAAATATATTGATTTTTTTAAACAATACTATATCAAATATTTTAAAAAAAGATAAAAATGAATTACAATTTTTTTCTTATATTATTGAATTTAATGTTTAAATAACAATTCTTAAATTTAATTTTAATTTAAAAATATTTTTTTTGAATTAGATATTTAATAATTTATATCCATATCATATGTTTTATCAATTATTTTAATCGGATTTTCAAATTGTCTATTTAATTTATTTATATAATTATTTTTTTTATTATTAATAATAATAAAATTCCCTGTATGAACTGAATTAAGACTATTATTATTTTTTTGCCTATTTCTCCCATGACTATTTTTTTTATATAATGTATTAATAAAAATATCTTTATATTCCTTTGAAAAATTATTATTATTATTATTTTCAAAATTAATTAAATTATCTTCTCTTTTATTATTTTCTGTTAAATAATTATTGGAATTTAAATTTCTATGACTATTATATTTATTAAGTATTTTATTTGAATATTCATCATTTAAATTAATTTTATTATTATTTAATGTCCTTGAAGAAATTGATTGTTTTAAATTATCTTTTGAATCTTTCTTTTCTTTATCAAAACTATAAGCAAAAGAATTTTTTTCACTTTTTTGAGGATTATATTTTACAATGTTAAATAACTCATTTCTTAAACTTTGAACTTCATTTAAAATATTTTTATTGTCATTATTTTTATTTCCATTTTTAATTTTGATTAGCTCTTCTTTTAATTTTTTATTTTCATTCATAATATTTTTATTATCTAATAATAATTGTTCCATTTTTACTTTTGCTTCTGCAATTACATTTTGAAACTTGGAAATTATTTTTTCTTTTTCATATAATATTTTTTTTAAATTTATATTTTCATTTTTAATTGAATTTAATTCGCTTTCATATTGAAGATTTTGATTTTGTAAAAAATTAAAATCATAATTTAATTTAGTAGAAAAATAATTACGATAACTTTTAGGCTTTATTTTTTCATTATATTCATTTTCAATAATTTTGATATATTCTTTTTCTTGAGAAATTATTTTTTCAATATTTTTCTTTTTATAAAGATATTGATTATTCATACTTAAATTTTTCATTGTTTTTTATTAAATAAAGAAAAAAATATATATAAATTTTGTGAAAATAATGTTTTTTTCAAATTTCATGAATATAAATAAAATCTTTTCAAATTGAATTAATTCTTTTAAGAAGGAACATTTAATATTAATAGGAATATTTTAATTTATTATCAAAATGGTTTTCCATTTATTTATTTTGATCCTTTAATTTCACTTTATTTTATTAATTGTGATTGTTTTATTTATAAAAAAAAATCATTTAATAATTAAATTATATATATATATATATTAAAATATTTTATATTACATATGATATTATATCAATTATTTTAGTAAAACTCAATTTATAGTATAACAATTGTACATTTTTTATTAAATTTTATCAAATATTTGAGAAATTTTTAAGAAAATTTTTTTTGTAATTTTTTTCCAAAAATTGATATTCTTTTGATTAAATCCTTTATATAAGTTAAAATAAACAAATAAAGTAAAACAATTTGAATTAATTTTTTCACAACCAAAAATAATTTTAGCATCACATTCTTTAGAATATAGATATACTTCATATAAAGTTCTTGGAATTTTTTGATATTTTATAATTTCACCTACTATATATTTTACAATGACTTCATTTCCATTATTACAATGTTTATTTCTAATTCGAATTATTAATTCATTATTTTTAATAAATAAATTTGAGTTATAACTTATAATTTCAGAATAAAGACTAGTTATTAATTTAATATCATATAATAATATACATACTTTATTATAATTTCCATTAATATATATAGATATATTAAAATATTTTAAATAATCATTATTTACAATAAATCTTTGAATACAATTATAATATTTTTGTCTTTTTTTTTCTTGTTCTAAGAGGAATTTTTTATTATAATATTTAGGAAAAATATATTTTGCTGTAAATATTGTTTTGTTTTCATTATAGTATAAATCGAAAATGCATTTTATATGAGGAAGATTTAAAGTGTTATTTATTAAAGAACATTTCCATATTATCTCACAAAAATAATCTGTTTCAATTATATTTTCAATTTCATAAATAAAATGTGAAGAGTTATTATAACAATTTTGAAATATCGTTCCAATTTCATATGAAGTTATTATATTATTATTTATTGATATATCATTCAAATTAAGAAAATTATTTCCTTTATTAAAGTTTTGAATATGTGTAGGATCTTTTATAATATTCCATAATATCCCTATAGGTGCATTGAAAATAAATTGAGATAAATATAAATTATTTTTTGGCATAGACTTTTTTTTATTTAAATATGACATTTAATATTGTTTAATATAATTTTTAATTTTTTATAAAAATTTTATTTTTATATTGTAAATTATTATTGCATTATAAACAATTAGATAACTTGTTTTATTCCTTAATATTATACATTTAGAATGTTCAAAGAAATGACTAAATTTTTAAAAAAACTCATGTCATATTTTTTTATTATATTGTTAATAAAATATTTACATTCTATTTTTTTTGATTTCATTTTTTATTAATTTTAGTATTATTAAATTTTCAAGGAAATATTTATGTTTATATGTAAATAATTATTAATTTTTTATTCAAATTTTGGTATATAATTTTTTATTTAAAAAAAATCATTTTTTTCATTATGAAAACTTTCAAAATTTTTAATACATAATCTTTTCCAACATCCATTGTAAATAAAATATGTTTCTAGACATATGTTTTCGATTAGGTTTCCTAAATAGTTTACAATAATCACATTCAAGTCTTTTATCACTTTTTTTAGGTAAATGAAATTTATTAACTTTAACATTACTTAAAATATTAAATTGGCTAAAATAATTTTCATATAAAGCTCTTCTAAATTATAACTGCATAGAATTTACTTTTTTGCAAATATTTTGATAATAAATATTAGAAGAATTATAAATAGCAATATCCAATAAATAAAAAATAATGCCTTCCACCATTTTTTTGTTCTTCTTTGAATACTATATTGATTTGTAGTTGTATAAATCATATCTACTCCACTTTTGTTGTATCATAAAATATAATTGGTTTTTTTCAAAATTTTATCTGCTTTATTTTTATAAGTATATTATATTGAAGAAAAAGAATTATTTATTAAATATCTATAATTAAGCTCATTTTATTATTATCAAAAAGAAATGAAATATATTTTCCATTTTTACATTTATTTCTTTTTTTTATAAGTACAAGTAAAATATATTTCTTTTTCATTGAAATAATCAAATATTTTTAGAATATAATAATTGTCGAATGTAAAATGAATATCTTTTTCTTTATTTTCATTATTTTTAATATTATTTAAAGTTTCATTTAAAAATTTTTTAAAATAAAAGGTCCACATCCTTCATTTTTATCATAATTAAAATTTTTTCCTTTATAAAAAAAAATCATAGAACAAACATAACCATATAAAGAATTACATTGAATAAGAAATTTTTAACCAGTTTTGATTTAATATATTGTTTATATAGAATTCTCTCTTTCTATGCAGACATATATTCATAAACAATATTCATATATCCATATTTATAATTTTGCTTACATTTTATTTAAAAATATTCAATTATATATTTTATTATTTTCTTTTTTATTTTCTATTATTTTTCCTATGTAAAAGTATTCTGTATTTTTCTAAATCTATATAAAGTCATTATTTTTGATATTATTGTTGAATAATATTCATTATTTGACCACAACATTTCTAATTGAGGAAGATTTATTATAGAAGCAAACAAAAGAATAAATATATATGATAATGCTTCTTTTGGTTGAATTTCTTTTGATACAGTATCCTTTATTTTTTTTTTGCATATAAGTTTGAATTATTACATACATAATTAATTATTTTATGGATGAAGAAATGATTGAATATATCAAAAGGATTTGAAAAATTTATTTTAGATAATTTATTTTTTCTTTATATTCATATTTTCTAAAAGAATTAATTTTGAAATATCTACTTGATGAAGAAATTTAATTTTTATTATTATTTTTTTTCAACAAATCTTCATAGATGTATTCTACATCAGAGCATTGACAATGAGAATCATAATTATTTATTTTACTTTTTTTTGTTTTTTTCCTATATATAATAAAATAATATTCAATAGTGAAAAATATATTAAAACTATTAAATGTCTCAATTTAATTGGAGGTATTGATATTTCACTT
>Ga0256407_10008425_pt1 | contig 15143 bp, 5 predicted proteins | sample RumenRJG_04DNA_FD_193489 | JGI IMG/M metagenome (GOLD analysis project Ga0256407, IMG submission 193489) | Bovine rumen microbial communities from Lethbridge, Alberta, Canada - RJG_04 | ecosystem: Host-associated > Mammals > Digestive system > Stomach > Rumen | place: Canada: Alberta | collected...
ATAGACCGCGCCGCCGGATCGGCCGCAATGCGCCTGCCCACGGGCGTTCTCAACAGGACGATAGTCGAAGCCGCGCGCAAGACGCAGTGCCCGCAGAAAAACGGCAAGCGGCTCAAAATCTTCTACGGCCTGCAGGTCGGGACGTCGCCGCAGCGCATAAGGCTTTTCGTGAACGATGCGAAACTCGCCGTTCCGCAGTACCTCGCGTATCTCGAGCGCGCCATCCGCGCGCGCTTCGGTCTCGAGGGCGCGCCTCTCGCGATATTTCTCAAAGAGCGCCCGCGCGGCGCGAAAGCGCCGGCGCCTGATGCCGGCGCCGGAAGGGATTGACTCGGATGCCGCGCAGGATGCTGTCCCGGATATGGCGCTTCTGGGCCGCCGGAAGCGGAATGTCCAGAAAGACCGGAATGGACATCGCGCTTGCCGCAGTCGTCGGAACCGCCACCGGATTCGCCGCCGTCGGGTTCGAATATCTCATACGGTTTTTCGGCGGCGCGCTCCTGCACGGCGTCTGCCGGCATGAATACGCCGTGGCCGCAGGGGAATGGACGCGGCGGATCGCCTCGCCTGACTACTGGAGCGATCCGCGCAGGCTTCTGCTCGTTGTGCTTCCGGCGGCGGGAGCCGTCGCGGGCGCGCTTCTGATCAAATGGTTTTCGCCTTTCACCCATGCGCGCGGAACGGACAGCGCCGTGTATGTGTACCATCACCTGAAGGGACGTTTCTCCGCCAAGGTGATTCCGGTCAAGGCTGTCGCGTCCGCGCTTGTCGTGGGTTCCGGCGGAAGCGCCGGATACGAAGGCCCCATGACTTTGATAGGCGCGGCGTGCGGGTCGTCCATCGCGCGCATTCTGCGCCCGCGCGACGTCCGCACCCGCCGCCTTCTGATGGCGGTGGGGCTTTCCGCCGGAATAGGCGCGCTGTTCAGGGCGCCGCTCGCGGGGGCGCTCTTCGGCGCTGAGATATTCTATTCCGGGCCGGATCTCGAATACGAAGTCCTCATGCCGTCGTTCACGGCATCTGCGCTCGCCTACACCGTATTTGCGCTTTTCTTCGGATGGGATCCCGTGTTTCCCATGCCGGAGATACATTTTACGAACGGCATGATGCTTCTGCCGTACATTGCGCTCGCGTTTGTCGTCGCTACGGGGGCGAAATTCTACATACACATATTCCGCACCGTCGAGCACGCGTTCGGGCGCATACAGGCGCCGCCGTGGCGGAAGGTCGCGGCGGGCGGGCTTCTTACCGGCATCGCGGGTTTCGTCTTCCCGGACGTCCTGGGCAACGGCTACGGCATAGTCAGGCGCGCGTTCCAGTGGGGGACGTGCCAGGGCGCGCCCGAGGCCGCGGGCGGATGGATGGCCGTGGCAGGCGCGTTCCTCGCGATATTCTTCTTGAAGGCGCTTGCGACGTCGTTTACCGTGGGTTCGGGCGGTTCGGGCGGCGTTTTCGGTCCGGCGCTCGTCTGCGGCGCGTCTCTCGGCATGGCGACGGGCGTGACGTTCGGCGCGTTTTTCCCCGGCATGTCGGGCATGAACCCTGCGGCGTTCGCGCTTGCAGGAATGGCGGGATTCGTCGCCGCTGCGATACGCACTCCGGTCACCGCCGTCATAATGGTCGCCGAGCTTAGCGGGAACCATGTCCTGCTTCTGCCCACCATGTGGGTTTGCTGCATGGCGTTCTGGTTCACCGGCGGCTGGAGCCTCTACCGTTCGCAGGTCCATTCGCGCGCCGCCTCGCCCGTCCACGCCGTTTAGCCGCACGACGGCAATATTCAACAACCCAAACACTCAAACACCCAACAACCCAAACACTTATTCGCGTATGAACTTGCGGCTTGCGGGCGCGGCGGGCGTGTGTTAAAATTGGCGTCGAAGCAAACGGGCGCAGCCAATCGCCGATTAAACAACTGATAAAGCACACAACGCCGGGGGGACAATGAAGTTTGGTTACATGAATGCGGCCTTTACCGCATTTCTTCGTCTGGGCAAAATTTTCGGCCGGAAATCTGCCGGTGTCTCATGCCGCGGCGCGGTTCCCGGATTTCCCCGCCGTCATCCGCGCGTTCCGGCGGCATGCGTTGTCGCGCCGCTCGCGCTCTTCGCCTTCGCGGCACTTCCGGCGTCCGGCGCGGAGATTCGCGTTCCCGCGGACTTTTCGACTTGGATCGACAATGGCGGCGCGCTTGTCTCGTCTAACTATCCCGGGCCGCTCGCCGAGGTGGAAGTTGAAATTTCCGGCGGGGCGGACGGCTTCGCGCTGCTCAAGGCCGCGGGAAAAGGCGGCGGCGCGTTTCTGCCGGTGGGGCAGATTTACGGGACGGCAACCGGCGCGACGTTCAGAATCGCGGCCGAAAACGGTTTCCGCAGGCTTTCGGTAGAAACCGGCAACGGATCTTCGGTCAAATCCCTCGTGGCAACGTATATCGACTATAAACTCGAAGCGCCGGAACTTGCTCTGACGGACTGGACGGGGATGTCCGCGACGTTTTCATGGAATGCGGTTGAAGGCGCCTCCGGCTATAGGATAGACGTGTGGACGAACGGAATAACCGGAGCGTCCGCAGGCGTAGAATTGTGGCGGGAATCGTTTACAAATATTCAATCGTCAACCGGTTCGTCCGCCGCCGCAAATCCGCAGCAATTCGACAACTTGCAGTGGACAATTGAAAAATGTTTTCGCTATTCGGAACCGGAATGCGTGCGCGTAGGCAATAAAGATGCCGGCGGCTGGCTGAGAAGTCCTGAACTGCCTGTCTGTGAAAATGCGCATTTGAGAATCGAACTCGGACTCTACGCGGATTCTTCTCCTTCGGGCGAAGTGAATGTGGAACTCGTTGAAGGCGACATTACGAATACGCTTGGAAGCGTTTTCGTCGACAGCCATTCGCCTTCTTTTTATTATCTCGAACTCGGCGGCGTGGAAGAAAACACATCTGTGATCATCCACTCCATAGCAAGCGGGAGCGGCAAAGACTCGCGCATTATCGTCTATGACGTTGCCGTTGTAACGGGATATATCGCCGGTGAAACCGTACGGTGCCCGGTTGCGACGGAATCCGTGGCGACCCCGGACTGCACGGCGGCGACGGTGGGCGGTCTGTCTGGAGAAAACGTGTATGCGTCGGTAACGGCGCTGTCGCCGCATGGCGAAGAATTCGCATCTGGCGAATCCAACATTTTGAATATCGATCTGGCGCATCCGCCTGTAAAGATCATGCTTTCGGCATGCGACAACGGGGTGTACGCGCAGAATTTCGATTCCATCGAAATAGACAAGACATCTGCATGGACCAACACTGTGACGCTTGCCGGATGGGCGGGATACTACGGCGCGGACGCCGTAGCGCAGATAAGGAAATACTTGTCTGCCGCCGACGACAACGGCGGGCTTTACTCGTGCACCGCGAACTCGTACGAAAACGGTGCGGCGCTCGGCGGGTTGCCGACGAGGGATAAAAACCTGCTTTTCGGGGCGAAATTCCAGAACGACACTTCGAGCGCTGTGTACATAGACCGCATTTCCTTCGAGGCGCAGCAGTGGGGGTTCAGGAACGGCACCGCAGACGCCGAGACTCTCGTCTGCGAATATCTCGTGGCCGATGCGTCTGCGGACCTGAACGCCGCCGGGGAATGGACGGAGATCGAGGATTTGCGTTTCAATGCGGAATACAAGGAGGGCACCCTTCCCGAAACGGTTCCGGCGTCCCGGACGATGGCGAAAGACGGTCTGGACATTCTCGTGGGGCAGGGACGGATTCTGCATTTGCGCTGGCGGATGCCGAAGCATTCAAACGCCGCGCTTTTGGGAATCGACGATTTCAAACTCGAATTTTCGTCGGCCAATCTGCGCGGATTTCATATAAAACTGAGCGAAACCGGCGGAAAAGACGACTCCGCCGCGCAGGAAGGCGCGGCGGAGGATTGACCGTGAATCTGGCGGGAGGCGCGCGGCTTCAGTAGAGGCCGCGCACCTTGCCGGTTTCGACGTCCACGTCTATGCGGCGGTATGCGGGCGAAGCCGACGTACCGGGCATGAGTTTTATTTCGCCCGCAACGGGAACGACAAGACCCGCGCCTTTGTAGATCAGGACGTCGCGCACGGGCAGGCGCCAGCCTTTGGGCCTGCCGAGCAGTTTGGGATCGTGCGAAAGCGAGTATTGCGTTTTCGCCATGCACACCGGGAGACGCGCGGTTTCGGGATCGCGCTGGAGGGCGTCGATTTTGGCGCGCGCCGTTTTGCTCCAGTCCACGCCGTCGCCGCCGTAGACTTCGCGCACGAGTTTGTCCACGCGCTCTGCGAGAGGCTCGTCCGGTTCGGAGAGGAAGGCGAAGGAATTCGGCGTGTCGCAGGCGGCGATCACAGCCTTTGCGAGGTCGAGCGCTCCTTCGCCGCCTTTCAGCCAGTGGTCGGAGACCGCGAAACTCGCGCCGGCGGCCTCGGCCGTTTCGCGCACGAGGGCGCGTTCCGCGGGGGTGTCCGTGTAAAATGCGTTCAGGCATACCACGGGCTGGATTCCGGAGCGGCGGATGATGTCGATATGCGCGAGAAGGTTGTCGCAGCCCTTGCGCAGGAGGTCGAGGTTTTCCGTAGTGTAGACGGGATCGAGCGGAAGCCCGGCTTTCACGGCGGGCGCGCCGCCGTGGGCTTTGAGCGCGCGGACGGTCGCGACGAGAACCACGGCGTCCGGCTTCAGCCCGGAGCAGCGGCATTTTATGTTCCAGAATTTCTCGAATCCCATGTCCGCGGCAAAGCCGCTTTCCGTGACCACGTAGTCGCCGAGCGCGCAGGCTAGGCGGTCTGCGATCACCGAGTTCTGCCCTATGGCGATGTTGGCGAAAGGCCCGGCGTGCACGAAGACGGGCTGGCCTTCGATGGACTGCATCAGCGTGGGCTTGAGCGCGTTCACGAGAAGGGCGCACATCGCGCCGTCCACTTCCAGATCGTGCGTGGTTACCGGCGCGCCGGAGCGCGAATACGCCACGACGATTCGCGAGAGCCGGTCGCGCAAATCGGTGAGATCCGCGGACATTGCGAGTATGGCCATGACTTCCGAAGCGACTGTGATGTAGAAGCCGCTCTGCATGGTGAATCCGTCGAGCGCTCCGCCGCGCCCTATTTCGATGTTGCGCAGCCCCTGCGCGCAGAAGTCCATCGCCCAGCGCAGCTGGACGCGTTCCGGATCGATGTCGAGGCGTTTCAGTCCGCGTTCCGCGAGCCATGCGTCGTCGTGGTTGCGCTCGTGCTGCATGCGGCTGTTGAGCGCGACCATCGCAAGGTTGTTCGCGTTCGTGATCGCGTCGATGTCGCCGGTCAGGCCCAGCGAGAGCGATGAAAGCGGAACCACCTGCGCAAGGCCTCCGCCGGCGGCGCTGCCTTTGATGTTGAAAGTGGGGCCGCCGGAAGGCTGGCGAACGCAGCCGATGGTTTTCTTTCCGAGTTTGCCCAGACCTTCGACCAGTCCGAGCGTGGTGGTCGTCTTCCCCTCGCCGAGCGCCGTGGGGGTGATGGCCGTCACGTCGATGTATTTGGCGCGTTTGCGCCCGCCGAGTCTTTTGAGAACGCGCACGGCGTCCACTTTTGCGAGGACGCGCCCGAAAGGATCCCATTCGTCCTGTTTCAGGCCCAGGCCTGCTGCGAGATCCGCCGCCGGCCGGAGATTCTCCTCCGCGGCTTCCGCAATCTGCCAATCCTTCATAGCGACGGGGTCGAGTTTCATTTCTGGATCTCCCGGTTCATGGCGGGCGGCGTTGTGCGGCCGCCCGGACGGACAATGGCGGAGAGGGAGGGATTCGAACCCCCGGACCCTTGCGGGTCAACGGTTTTCAAGACCGCCGCGATCGACCGCTCCGCCACCTCTCCTTGGACGCGGGAAGTATATCACAAGAGCGGGCCGGCGTTGCGCGCAAAAGCCGGTTGCGCGCGCGGGGGGCGCATCTGCGTAATTCACCGTCTGGCTTTTTGATCATGGGAAACAACTGTTTGAAACAACATTCCTTTGGTGCGCGCTCGTTGTTTTTTCCAGTTGTTCCGGTTGTTTCCAATTTCAAACCGCATGGGTGAAAAACGCAGATGCGCCCCTGCGGATTTTCGGCTTGACACATAGATGGGAGATTTTGCAAACTGTCGGCGTTTCGCGGGGGTGTGTCTTCTCCGCAACGCCAGCGCATGACGATGCCATGACAGAAATAAAATCGCATGGAACGCCATTTAAGGCGCGCCGGACGGCGCGCAGGCGCGTCATTGGCATTTTACCCCCCCCCCCTAGTTCATAGCAAGAACGCGCTTCCGGCGCGTTGCAGACGCCTTCCTGCGCGTTTCACGCGGGATGGCGCGGGGCGTTTTCGACTTGCGGCGCGATGGGGTCATCGCGCCCTACCAACTCAAACACTTGTAAAATGTTGCCAATGTGAAAATATCCAATTCCAATACCAATTCTCAATTGGAAATTGGCAACACTGGTACTGGCAACACTTCCACACTGGCAACATTCAACAACTCAAAAACCCAAACCCTTTCCATTGACTAACTGCTAACCTCCGAAAGGAAAAACAAAAATGAAAACGACAATGAAAAGAATATGCGCGGCGGCGGCGCTTGCATTTGCAGCGGTGTTGCCGTCTTATGCGGCGGACAGGACTCTCAGCGAGAACTGGACGCTGACATCGGACGAAACGATTGACGGCGTCTTGACCGTCCCATCCGGCGTGACCGTGGATCTCAACCATTACGACCTTTCGGTCAAAGGTCTCGCAGGCGACGGCACGATTACAAGTACCGCCGTTTGCCCGATGGATTTGACATCGCCGGACACGAGCGGCACCCATGTCACTTGGAGCACGAAGAACGATGCGAACAATCCAACGCTCGACGGCAGCACGGTGGCGTGCAATCTTTTCAACGACAATTACACGCGCCAACAGAACTCCACCCACAGAATCCTCGTTGCCGTAAGCAAACTCCCTCTCTCCGTCGTGTACGACTTTGGCGAAGGAGTTGCCGAGAAGGTCGATTCGTACTATATGCATGTCGGACCAGACTACGGCAGTCGCGGACCAAGGACGTGGACTTTCGAGGGGTCCAACGACAATTCGATATGGACGCCGCTTGATTCCCGTGATTCTGTGACATGGCCTAACACAAAGACAAAACGTTTATACACGGTTGCAAATCCTGCACCATACCGCTATTATCGCATTGTGTTTACTGCATCGAGCGACAGCTCATATCTTGAACTTGTCCAGCTTGAATATCTGGATTCGGCATCAAAGTTGTCCGTTGATGTTGCTCAGGGCGATTCGGTCGTGAAATCCACGGTCGCGATTGCGGGCAATGTCCAGATTGTGAAGTCCGGCGAAGGCGAGTTTGCGATGGCGAACGCCGGGACGTACACGGCCGGCGCGGTGCTTTCGGAGGGAACGCTCGCGTTGGCCGGGGATGGCGCTATTGATTGGTCGAAGTTCACGTTCGGCACGGATGCCGGAAAGCCCGTTACGCTCGCGGTCGGCGAGGACGCGACTCTTGCAAGCGGCGGCGACATGAATATCGCCATTATCGACGGCGGGGCGTCCACGCTCTTCGCCGGTGAAGGCGGAACGGTGAATTGCAGCGGCACGATGCGCATCGGCTATGCTCCGGGTTCGACGGGCACGGTCGAGGTCGCGGGCGGGAATTTGACCGTGAATGGCAATCTGGGCATCGGCGCGGACGGAAGCACCGCCATATTGAGGATAGATGGTGGCGATGTTTCCTGTGGAGTTTCAATTTACGTCGGCAACGGGTCGTCCTTGTGGGGTTCGCTGGAACTGAACGGCGGCAGGATTGTCGCGTCTTCGGCTTCTTACCCCTACAGGCCCGGCTCCGGCGGCAATGGGCGCATCATCTTCAACGGCGGAACGATTGCCGCGCCACGAGCGACAACGACGTTGATCAGCGCGGATCTTCCCGTCATCGTCAATGCAGGCGGCGGCACTATAGACAACGGCGGATTCGACCTGACATGTCCGGCGTCGTTCTCCGGCGAGGGCGCGATGACTTTCGCGGGCGGCGGGACGTTTACGCTCGGCGGCACGGCAGGCTGGACGGGCGGAACGGTGCTGACGAACATGACAGTGCTTTCCGTTTCGAGCGCGGCGGATGTGGCGAACGTTATCACCAACGGTCTTTCGGTGGCGGTTCCCGCGGGCGGAATCGCGGTCGGGACTGTTGTCATGACGCTTGCGGGCGAGGGTGCGATAGATCCCGCGTGGATTGGCGCGAACGATGTGTTTACGGGCGCCGCAGCCGATATCGGGGGGCTTTGCTACGGGCTGTCCTTCGACGGCAAATCCGTCATCGTCAAGATGAACGGAGGTGCGCAATACGTCTGGGCCGGTGCGTCCGGCGACGAGTGGGGCGGCACTGGCAAGTGGAACGACGGCACCGGCACGGCGACATGGGAAGACGGCAATATCGCGGTCTTCGACACTGCCAATGCGGTGGCGACTCTTGCCGCAGACGCGAGCGCCGATGAGGTCGTCTTCCGCGCCGATGCGACTGTCGCGGCGGGCGGCGGCACGCTGACCGCTTTCAACGTGGCCGTCTCAAACGGCGTCACGGCGGCCGTCGACGCGCCGACGGCGGGAGAACTTGTGAAGACCGGCGCGGGAACCCTTGTCCTTTCGCAAGACCGCACGGATGCGCCGACTACGCTCGCCGAAGGAACGCTCGCCCTCTCCGGCACGGCATCGCTCGACTGGTCGAAGTTCACGTTCGGCACGGACGCGGCGAAACCCGTCGCGCTTGAAGTTGGCGCGAACGCGACGATTTCCGGTGCTGCTTCTTCGTGGCTCGTCGACAACGGAGCGAATATCACATCCGCCTTTTACAAGGCCGGCGGCGACTGGCCGTTGATCGGCAATATCGTTCTTGGCAATGCGGCGGGCGCATCGTCTTCGTTCTACCACGAGGGCGGAACGCTGAGCCTCTATCAGCTTCAGCTCGCCAACAGCGTCGGTTCGTCCGCGTATTTTGAAATAAGCGGCGGCACTGTCACGAGCGAAGAATCTGTACTCTTCAACGCCGGAAGCGCAAGTTCATCGGGAACGCTCGTTCTCAAGAGCGGCGGCGTTCTCTCGGCTCCGAGAATGTACAGCAACAAGGACGGCACGGCGAATTTCAACATCGACGGCGGCACGCTCGTGACGACATCCGATGTGGCGAACAACAGGCTCTTCTCAAAGCAGGCCGGCGGCGGCCCGGTGACGGTGACGGTCGGCGCGAACGGCGGCGTCATCGACAACGGCGGCAATGTGAACAGCCCTTCGATTTATCTGACAATCACCGGCGAGGGCGGCTTGACGTTCACCGGCGCCGGCAGGACGAGGGTTTACGCGAACCAGGCGTATCTCGGCGCGACGACGATCTCGAACGGGACTACGCTTGCCGTGAGCGGCACAGGCGTGTCGTTTGCGGGGCCTGTTGCGTTCGCGGCCGGTTCCGCGCTTGATATCGCGTCGTTCGGTACAGCGACCGCCGCGATAACCGCGCCGTCCTTCTCGTTCGGAAACGGCGTGAATATTCCCGTGCCGACGACCATCGCCGCAGGACGCTACAAAATCTTTACGCTTTCGGAAGGCGAGTTCGCATCCGGCGCGGCAGACAATCTCTCGTTCGGCTGCGCATATCCTTACACGGTCGAGGTCGAAGGCGACACGATCTATTTCGTTCTCGAACGCAGCTATGTGATGCTTGAAAACATATCGGGATCGCTGTCGCTTTCGGGCAGCACCGAGATTGTCGGCGCGGGCGGCTTCGACATTTCCACTCTTTCGATTGCGGCCGGCAAAACATTGACTTTCGATCCTGTTGCAACGCCGGTATTCGTCTACGGCACGTCGAAAAATTCATTCACGTTCGGCTCGGGGGCGAAATTCGCTCTTTCGTCGAAGTATGCGGACATGACTCTCGGGCGCGTGGTGCTTGTCACGTACCGCGCTTCGTACACCACGGGGCTTCCGTCGAATCTGGACGACGTGTTCGACGCGAACTCCATCGCGCCCGGCGCGACATATAAAGTCGTGAGCGAGGCCGTGCGCGACGCGAATCCGTACAGACGGCAGCTCGTCCTCTACGTGGGCGACTACGAGAACGAGGCGAAGGAGATAAGGATTCTCCCCGTCGGCGATTCGATTACGCAGGGCGTCGCGGCCAAATCCGGCGCCACGGCAGACTACTGGCCGCAGTACCGCTCTACGATAGCGGCGAGACTCGCGGCATGCGGCTACAAGCCGAAGATGCTCGGCGTGTGGACGCGCGCAAACTGCGACGCATCGCACGTCTTGCTTCCCGATGACTGGGCCTGGCACTGCGGCATAGGCTCGGAGCGCATCGTCGCGGGCGGCGGTCGCGGCGGCGTGCGCGACAATATGCACGTATATCTCGATATCGCGGGCGACGTGAATGCGATAACGTTCCTCATCGGCACGAACGATATCGGCAGCGGCGGCAAGACCGGCGAAGAGACGTATGAAGCGTTTACGAATCTCGTGTTCGCGACGGCGGCCCAGCGTCCTGACGCGAAGATTTTCGGCTCGACGATTCTCGACCGCGGCGACAATGTTGCAGCCAAGGCGCAGATTGTGGCGTTCAACGAGCTTCTCAAGGCCGATTATGCGGCGGGGCGGCTCCCGGCGAACTTCGTTCTCGCCGACCTTTACGAGGCGGTTCCGCTCGCCGAGTCCGGCAACTTCCTTTCCGACAATCTCCACCTGAACTGGAAGGGGTGTCTCGCGGCTGGCGAAGCGTTCGCGGGTGCGATAAAGGCGGCTTTGCCGCTTACGGGCGAAGGTGCGATTTCGGGCGCGCCCGATGCGACACTAACGGACGAACCGCAGACGGCGCTTGGCGCGGCCGAGACCGTTCCCGCCGCATATCGCGACGGAATGACGCACGTCTTCACGATCGACGCCGGGCCGATGAACGTTTTCTCGTCCGCACCGTACACGACGACGAACAATGCCATTTCCGTCAACCGCGAAGTCTCCAGGATGGGCTACTACATGGAACTCGTCCGCAAGGGAACGAACCGCCGCAGATTCGTGTGGGTCGATTTCGACGCGTCGGGCAAGACTTTAGACAGGATGGAATTCCCGTGGGACGGCGACAATCTCCAGGCCGTCGCAACGAGTCTCCATGTCTATTCGAACGATCCGCATGTCCACAATGTGGCGGCGGACGACGACACCGTGCAGGGCATAGTGGAAGGGACGCGGCACGATTATGCCGGGGTGGATGCAATCCCCTCGGCTCCAGGCGACATTCCCGCCGGGGCGTACGGCTGGAACGACACTCTGGGTTCCGGCGGTGCAGGGTACGCCTGCTTCCAGATACACCGCATATTGTCGGAAAGCGAAGCAGAAGTCCTCTTCGCGTGGAACGGATGGGGCGCCGGCATGGCGGACACAGCCGATGAAATCGGCATTGGAACGTTCACGAAAAGCACGACGCTCGGCGGCAGCTACTCTGCGGACTACACGTTCATGAAGGATACGACAGACGGCGCGATGGAGAAACTGTCCGCGGACGCCTACCAGGTGCGCCGTTTCGAGGTGTGGGCGGTTCCGGTCGTGCCGGAGAATCCCGTCCACGGCAAGTGGATCGGCGGTGCGGGGGCGAATATGTCCACGCCCGGCAACTGGGAAGACGGCGTGACGCCTGTCGCGGACGATGCGCTCGATTTCAGCGGCATTGCCGCCGCCGCGACGATCAACTGCGACATCGACGCGACGTTCGGCGCGGTGACGATGGGTTCCGGCGTAGTCACGTTCACGGGCTCCCTTGCGGCGACGTCGTTCAGCGACACGTCGAAGGTCGCGGTCGGCGCGAACTCGACCGTCACGATTGACGGCGACCTTGAACTTGGCGGAAGCGCCAGCGAATACGTCTGCGACACGGTCGCCTCGGGCGGCAGGTTCGTAGTCACGGGCCATATCGTAATGATGCCGGAAAAGGGCAATTATGTCATTCCAAGCAAGTCCTCGTGCGCCGGCGTGATTGCGGCGAAGGGGCTTGTGAAGAACAAGGAAGGCGGAGTTAACTTTGGACGCGCCTTCAAGCTTGCGCCGGACGGCTGCCACGTGAACTGGGAGATTGGCGAAGACGGCATATCGGGATTCAACATGTTCTATATCGACGGAGCCGCCGGGACTTCGGCGAAGATCGTTGCGACGGCGAACTTCACTCTTTCCGTCGGCATCGCGAACTTAGGCGCGCTTGAACTCGATACGGCCGGCCGTACGGTCGTGCTCGGCGGGTCGCTTGGCGGTGGAATCCAAGGCACGGGCACTACCACGATATCCGGCGCGGGCCGCGCGGTCGCGAATTACGACGTGGCAAACCTGACGTCGATTGACGCCAACAAAGCCCAGTCTTTCAACGTCTCCGCCTCCGCGACGCTTGCGCTCAATGCCGGCTCGAACATCGGAACCGGCACGCTGGCGGTTCCGTCCGGCGCGACGCTCGCCCTCCCGCAGACGGGCGCGGTTGCGCTCGGCGGAGCGCTTGGACTGGACGGCGCTTCGATGCTGCAGTTCTGCATCAACCGTGAAAGCTGCTCTTCGCTTGCCGTTCCCTCTCTTGCGCTCAATGCGACAACCGAGAACAAGGTCTTGATTGAGTTTACGAACGATTCCCGCAAGGTGCCGGGCGGCGAATATACCCTCGTTTCGGGCGCCGGTCTTTCGGAAGGCGACGAAGCGAAGTTCGCGCTTCCCGAAGGCGACGGAGGCAGTTTGACCATTGTGGAAGGCAACCTTGTCTACACCGCGCCGACGTATTTCTACATCAAAATTGTAGAAAACGATTCAAGCGAACTGGCCGTGCCGCTGCAGTGGATATACGACAACACTTCGGCAACGCCTGCGGGCAGCGCGGCGGAAGTCGCAGAGGCGCTCGCCAAGTCGGGCGAGAACGGACTCCCGGCGTGGCAGAGCTACTGCCTGGGACTTGATCCGAAGGATGCGCAGAGCGTGGTGCTCTGCGCTCCTGCCCCGAATCAGCCGTCTGGCGGGAAGATCGGCATTGCGGCGGGAAATCTGAACATCCCCGAGGGCCTTTCGGGCGTGAAGGTGACGGCGTATCTTGACAGCAGCACAGACGGGGTCGGCTGGAATAATGACGCAGAAGGCAAAGTGGTTGAATCCGGCAAGGTCGTGTTCGAGCCGTCAGTTGGAAGCGGTCTGAATTTTTTCGCATAAGGGTCGGTTTTTCGCCTGATTCGGCAGGCGATTAGACCGGCCCGGAACGAAAGGGTTTGAGTTGTTGAATGTTGCCAGTGTGGAAGTGTTGCCAGTACCAGTGTTGCCAATTTCCAATTGAGAATTGGTATTGGAATTGGATATTTTCACATTGGCAACATTTTACAAGTGTTTGGGTTGGTAGGGCGCGATGACCCCATCGCGCCGAAAGGTGTTTGGGTGTTTGGTTTTTAGACTCCGCCTTTGAAATCGGTGGCTTCCGAAAAACCGCACCCGGAAACGCAGAGGGCGCATCTGTGTTTTTCACCCATCCGGTTTGAGATTGGAAACAACCGGAACAACTGGAAAAAACAACGAGCGCGCGCCAAAGGAAAGTTGTTTCAAACAGTTGTTTCCCATAATCAAAAAACTATGCGGTGAATTACGCAGATGCGCCCCGCGCGGGGGCGCGGCGGTGCCGTTCCCCGCCTATTTTTCGTCGGACTTGCGCTGGAATCCCGGCGCGATGTCCTCGTTCGGCGTAGGCTCCGCGAGAACGACCTTCATGCCCGGGCCGAGCTTGCCGGTGCCGGAAACCACCACGCGCTCGCCTTCCTTCAAACCTTCTGTCACGGGAACCCAGCCTTCGTGCATTTCCAGCGTTTTCACCACGCGCGGCTGCACGGTCATGTCGTCGCCCAGCACGTAGACCTGCACGTCGCCGCCGAGCGCGTCGGCGATGGCGCTTTGCGGCACGCACACGTGCAGCGGCGGCTTTTTGAAGTCTGTCATCAGCGTCACGTAGCTGTTGGGCACGAGCAGCCTGTGCGGGTTGGGGAACGAAAGACGCATGGAAATCGTTGCGGTTTCCGCGGACATGGCGTTGTCGTCGAAGTCCCACTCGCCCTGCGCATCGTAGTCGGATCCGTCGGGCAGTTTAAGGCGCAGCCGGATGCCGTCGTTCACGGTGTTGCCGGCGGCCACCGCCTTCCGCCAGCCGACGAACGCGCGGTCGGTCATCGGGAAGGAGACGCGGATCGGGTCGATCTGCACGATGCGCGCGAGCGCTCCCTTGGCCGGCGAAACGTAGTCGCCCGTGTAGGCGTTCGACTTGCCTATCTGCCCGGAGATCGGGGCGTGCACTTTCGTTTTCTTCAAGTCGTAGCGCGCCACTATGAGGTTCGCCTCCGCCTGCAGGACCGCGGCCTTGGCAGACTCGGCCTTCGCTTCGGCCGTGTCGCGTTCGGATTCGGGGATCACGCCTGGCTTCGCCTTGCGCGTCCTTTCAAGGTAGCGGTCCGCGCGGCGCTGTTCGGCTTTTGCGGCTTCGAGGTCGGCTTCGCGCTGCTTCACGACGGCCTGGTAGCGCTCGTCGTCGAGTTCGTAGAGAAGGTCGCCCGCCTTTACCGTGGCGCCTTCCGAGAAGTGGAGCTTTTTGATGTATCCGTCAACCTGCGGAAGAAGGTCGACTTCCTGCATGGCCTCCGCGTGGGCGATGAACTTCTGCGGTCTGTTGTACGGGCGGTTCGTCGCGGCCATGACGGCTACGGAAATCTCGGGCGCCTGCATTTGCGGGCGCTCCTTTTTTTCCTGCGGCATCAATCCGCGCAGAAGCCATCCTGTGGCCAGCGCCGCGGCGGCGGTGAGCAGCCACCCGAATGCGGCGGCGGCCCCGGATGTCTTGCGCGCGGGCTTTGCATTTGTTTCTGTGGTTTCTTCCATTTTGTCACCTTCCAGTCTTGCGGGCCGCAGAAGCGCCGCGCGGCAGCCATCCGTCGCGGAAAATCTGCAAGGCCGTTTTTACCGTTTTTTTCAAGTCTTTCTTGATGAATCCCTCTATCTGCGCGCGGATCAGCGACGACCACGCGAAAAGCATCGCGCCCGCCGTGTCGTCCGTGCTCAGATCGCCGCGGAACCTTCCGGCGG